>JAESGW010000084.1_pt1 | contig 246976 bp, 245 predicted proteins | sample 9269791 | NCBI WGS metagenome assembly JAESGW01 (sample SAMN16773120, study PRJNA677053) | algae metagenome | isolation source: Aphanocapsa lilacina HA4352-LM1 and co-occurring heterotrophs from near cave... | place: USA: Maniniholo cave, near Haena, Kauai, HI | collected 2009-07-28 | reverse complement strand
AGGCCGACCATGCCGTCGATGTCGAGGTGGTCGCGGAAGATCGCCTTCATGCCACGCAGGTTGCCGAGTTCCTCCTCGCCGACATTGCCGACGAACAGCAGGTCGCCCTGCGTCTGCACCTTGTTGTCGTTGAGCACCTTGAGCCAGGACAGCAGCACCGACAGGCCGCGCGTGTCGTCGGAGATGCCCGGGGCGTAGAGCTTGCCGTCGCGCTCCTTGACCTTCACGTCGGTGCCGGCCGGGAACACGGTGTCGAGGTGGGCCGAGATCAGCAGCTTCGGACCGTGGCCCGTGCCCTTGCGCAGGCCGACCACGTTGCCCTCGGCGTCGATGCGCGCATCCGTCAGGCCCAGCGCCTTCATGCGCGCGAGGAAGGCCTCGGCGCGCTTCTGTTCCTTGAACGGCGGCGCCTCGATCTCGGTCAGCAGCTTCAGGTCCTCGACCGAGCGCTCGTGGTCGGCCTTCACCGCCTCGAGCAGCTTCTGGACCGCGGGCGCTGCCATCAGCTGCGTGTAGGCCTTGTCGACCTCGGGCCGCACCTGCGGCGGGTTGGCGATGGCGCCGCCCTGGGCGAGGGCCGCGCCGGCGGCGCAGAGCAGGGCGAGGGCGATGGGGGCGAGGCGAAACGAGGAGCGGGGCATGCGGGAGGTCCGGGCGGTGGAAGTCTGGGTCGAAAGAAAAACCGTCGTGTCATGGACTCGTCACGACGGGCCGCCGGCGATTCTTATCTGGGGATGAGCATCGCGCTCGGGTTTAATCTTCGTTGCTGTCAGTTTTTCTAACGATGACGATGAAACGCCACATTCCGAGCACGCGCGCGCTGCTGGTCTTCGACGCGGTCGCGCGCCACCACGGCGTGAGCCGCGCCGCCGAGGAGCTGTGCCTCACGCACAGCGCCGTGAGCCAGCAGCTGCGGCTGCTCGAGACCCAGATCGGCGTGCGGCTGGTGCAGCGTTCGGCGCGCGGCACCACGCTGACCGAGGCCGGCCGCCGCTACCACGGCCAGATCGCGGGCGACCTGCTGCGGCTGCAGGACCACACGCTCGAGGCCATGGCCCGGCGCACCGACGGCCTGCGGCTGATCGTGGGCGCGGTGCCGGTGCTGGCCGAGGGCTGGCTGCTGCCGCGGCTGCCGGGCTTCACCGCGCGCCAGCCGGGCTGCAGCCTGCACCTGCAGGTGTTCCCGACGCTGCTCTACATGGAGGACATGCCCTTCGACGTCGGCGTGCAGTACGACGACGCCGTGTGGCCGGGCGCCGAGGCGCGGCCGCTGATGCCCGAGGCCTGCGTGGCGGTCTGCGCGCCCGGCGCGGCCGGCCGGGCCCGGATGGCGCGCGGCGATTTCCGCGAGGCGCGGCTGCTGCACCTGCGCACCCGGCTCGGCGCCTGGGAGGAGTGGTTCGCGCAGGCGCCGGCCGCGACACAGGCGCCCGACAACCTCGTCGCCGGCCATCGCTTCGACCTGTTCTCCATGCTGCTCGAGGCGGTGCGCGCCGACCTCGGCGTGGGCCTGGTGCCGCGCTATTTCGTGGAGCGCGCGCTGCGTTCGGGCGAACTGGCGCTGGCCTGCGCGCACGAGGCGCCGTCGCGCCGCGGCTACAGCGTGTTCGTGCCGCCGAACCGGGCGGCCGATCCGCTGGTGACGGCCTTCGTCGAATGGATCTGCGAGCTGCCCACTGCCTGAGCGGGCCGGGCCTCAGGCGCGGCGGAACAGCAGCACGGAGTTGGTGCCGCCGAAGGCGAAGGAATTGCTGATCGCCGCCTCGAGCGCGGGCGCCTCGGCGTCGCCGGGCGCCACCAGGTTCAGCGCGCAGTCGGGATCGATTTGGCCGCCGTTCACGTTGGGCGGCAGCCGGCGTTCGCGCAGCGCGAGGATGGTGATGACCGCCTCGAGCGCGCCGGCGCCGCCGAGCAGGTGGCCGTGCAGCGCCTTGGTCGAGCTGGTGCGCAGGCCGTCGAGATCGTCGCCCCAGACCGCGGCCAGCGCATTGCGCTCCACCACGTCGCCGATGCGGGTGGCGGTGCCGTGCGCGTTGCAATAGCCCACGTCGCGCGGCGCCAGATCCGCCTGGCGCAGGGCCGAGCGCAATGCGCGCGCCTGGCCGGGCGCGTCGGGCTTGGTGAGATGGGTGGCGTCGCTGCTCAGGCCCCAGCCGGCGAGCAGCGCATGGATGCGCGCGCCGCGCCGGCGCGCGCGCTCGGCCGACTCGAGCACCACGAAGGCCGCGCCCTCGCCGAGCGCGAAGCCGCTGCGGTCGGCCGCGAAGGGCCTGACCGCCTGCGCCGCCTCGCCGCTCTGGAAGCCGGCCAGCGTCATCATGGCCTGCCAGGCCAGCACCACGCCGGGCACGATCAGCGCTTCGCTGCCGCCCGCGATGGCGAGATCGACCTCGCCGCGCTGGATCGCCTTGGCGGCCTCGGCGATCGCCACCGACGACGAGGCGCAGGCCACCGAATAGGTGAGCACCGGGCCCTGCACGCCCTGGCGCATCGACACGTGGGCCGCCGGCGCATTGGGCATGAAGGCCGGAATGGTCAGCGGCGACACGCGGCCGTTGCCGCGGTAGGCGGCCTCGAGCGCCGCCGCGCCGCCCATGCCGCAGCCGCCGTAGACGCCCACGCGCTCGGCATCGAGGCCGCTGTCGGCGAGGGTGGGAATGCCGGCATCGCGCATCGCGAGGTCGGCGGCAGCCACCGCGAGCTGGCTCACGCGGTCGACGCCCGCGAGCTGCAGCTTGGTGAACCAGCGGCTCTCGTCGAAGGCGACGGTGGCGGCGGCGGCCGGCTTGGGGAGTTCGGGGAACACCGGCGCGATGGCCGAGCGGCCCTGCAGCAGGGCCTCGAACAGGGTGTCGGGATGGTCGCCGTGCGGGGCGACCACGCCCAGCCCGGTGACGGCGACCTCCGAGGGCGTGTTCACGCTGGCTTGGCGGCGCGGACCTTGTCGACCAGCACGGCCAGTTCGGCCAGCGTGTCGATGTTGGCGTCCTCGTCGGGCATGGTGATGCCGAAGTGGTCTTCGATGGCGAACAGGAATTCGGCCAGCGCCAGCGAATCGAGCCCGCCTTTCTCCCGCATGGAGGCATGGGGGTCGAGGGTCGACGGTTCGATGCCGTACTTCTCTTGGATCAGGTCCTGCAATTCCTTCAGCGAACTCATCGTGCGATGCCTGTGGTCTCTCTTGCCAGCCGCTGATCGATTGCAATCGATCCCTTCCTCGCTCGGCGTATGTCTAGGGTCGGTGAGCGCCAATGATATCCGCTCCCACCGCAGGGACATGCCGGCCGTAAGGGGGAGTCAGCGTGCTCGATAACCCGGACGCCAGCGCAGCGAGGGCAGCGCGAAGGCCAGTCCGAGCAACGCGCCGGCCAGCGCGTCGAGCGCCACGTGCTGCTTGACCGCCAGCGTCGACCACGCGATGGCCGCGAACCAGAGCCAGTTCAAGAGCCGCGGCCACAGCGGCGTGCGGGCTTCGCGCAACACGTGCTCGAGCCGCACCGCGGTGAAGATCGCGACCGCCACGTGCATCGAGGGGCAGGCATTGCCGGCGGCGTCCACGCCTTGCAGCATCTCGAAGCCCGCATAGCCCGAAACGTCGATGGCCAGAGGAGGTATCTGCGTCGGCCACAGGTAGAACAGGCCCAGCCCCGTGAGGCACAGCCCGCCGACCCAGAAGCCGTAGACCAGCAGCTCGCGGAAGTTCGGCTGCAGCCCGGGCGCCACGCCCACGTAGAGCCACAGCGACAGGTAGGCGCCCAGGAAGTGGGGCTGGAACGGGATCAGTGCGTCGAGCGCGGTCAGCGGCATCACCGTGACCGGGAAGGCCGGGTTGCGCAGCAGGTGGAAGTAGCCGATGAAGAACAGCCAGGTGAAGACCGTGGTGCCGACCGCCTTCAGCAGGAACAGGCAGCGCACGCGGCGCCCGATCTCGGCGCCCCAGGTGGGCGTGGCCGGCGCGGCGGGCAGGGGCAGGGGGAGCGGTCGGTTCATGGCGGGGTGGCGGCCGATCTTGCCAGAGCCCCGTGACCGCCCCCGAAAAGCACCTCAGGCGTGGGCGGACGAGGGACCGCGCTTGCGGTGCTGGAACGAGGTCGGCGAGCGCCCGGTGGCGGCCTTGAACATGGCGCAGAAGGCGCTGTCGGTCGCGTAGCCGCTGGCGGCCGCCACCTGGCTCACGGCCATGCCGCGCGCCAGCAGCGGCAGCGCGTGCGCCATCACCGCCTGCTGGCGCCACTGCTGCCAGCTCATGCCGAGCTGGTCGCGGAACATGCGCGCCACCGTGCGCTCGCTCGCGCCGATGCTGGCGGCGCGCTCGGCCAGGGTGGCGCGGTCGGCCGGGTTGCGCAGCAGCGCCTCGCAGAGCTGGCGCAGCCGCTTGTCGGCGGGCAGCGGCACGTCGATGCGGATCTGCGTGGCGCGCTCGAGCTCGTCGACCAGGAGCGGCGCGATCATGCGTTCGCGCTGCGGCGCATGCGCGTCGGTGGGCGGCAGGCCGTCGGGCGTGGTGTCCAGCGCCAGCATCAGCGCGCGCAGCAGCGGGCTGATCTCGAGCACCTCGCATTTCTCCCACGCCGGGCCCAGCCAGGCATGCAGGTAGATGGTGCGCAGCTCCGCGTCCTCGATCAGCATGATGCTGTGCGGCATGTCGGCCGGCACCCAGACCGCGCGCGAGGGCGGCACGATGTAGCTGCCGTCCTGGGTGTTGAGGCGGATCACGCCGCGGGTGGAGAAGGTCAGCTGCGGCCACGGATGCTGGTGCAGCTCGACGAAGGTGTCGGCGCTCAGGAAGTGCTCCTTGGCGCGCAGCGGCCGCACCGCGTCGGGCGCGTACAGGTGCGGCGTGAGCGAGGCCACGCTGGTGACCGGCGCGGGCACCGGGGCCGCGCGCGGCTTGTCGGGGCGCGGAACGCCGTCCGCGGGAGTGGGGAGCTCGCTTGGCATAGTTTCGACAAATGTTGTCGCGGTATCGCCATTCTGCCGCCGAGCCCGGACATAGCATCGGGGCTTGCCCCGGTTTTTTGTAGCAATCCATGTCTTCCTCCGCCTCGACCCCTCCCAACGCCACCTCCCCGACCACCCTGCGCAGCGACGCCCAACTGATCGGCCTGGTCGGGCTGGCGCATGCGATCAGCCACTTCAGCCAGCTGATCCTGGCGCCGCTGTTCCCGTGGCTCAAGGACGCTTTCGGCGTGAGCTACACCGAGCTGGGCGCGGTGCTGACGGTGTTCTTCGTGGTCTCGTGCATCGTGCAGGCGGCCTCGGGCTTCATCGTCGACAAGCTGGGCCCGCGGCCGGTGCTGTTCGTGGGCCTGGGCGCGCTGGGGCTGGCGGCCTTCGGCTACGCGGCGGCGCAGAGCTACTGGATGCTGCTGCTGTGCGCCGTGGTCGGCGGCATCGGCAACGGCGTGTTCCACCCGGTCGACTACACGCTGTTCAACCGCAAGGTCGCGCCCACGCGCCTGGGCCATGCCTACAGCGTGCACGGCATCACCGGCAGCCTGGGCTGGGCGCTGGCGCCGGCCTTCGTGGTGCCGATCGCCATCGCCACCTCGTGGCGCGTGGCGCTGGCCTCGGCCGGCGCGCTCGCGATCGTGGTGCTGCTGGTGCTGTGGGCCTACCGCCGCGTGCTCGACCTCGACGTGAAGGCGGTGCACAAGGCCACCGGCCAGGGCGAGGCCGCGGTGGGCGGGCAGTTCGACTTCCTGCGCATCCCGGCGGTGTGGATGTGCTTCGGTTTCTTCTTCTTCTATGCGGCCGTGATCAGCGTGGTCCAGACCTTCGCGCCGGTCGCGGCCGGCCACCTGCACGCGGTGCCGGTCGGTATCGTGGCGGTGTGCCTCACGGTCTACATGGTGGCGAGCTCGGCCGGCATGGTGGCGGGCGGCTTCCTGGCCTCCGATCCCTCGCGCTGCGAGCGCATCGTGGGCCTGGGCTTCGGCATCGCCGCCGCGCTGGCGCTGGTGCTGGCCTTCGCCGACTTCCCGCCGCTGGTGGTGCCGGTGCTGTTCGGCGCCATGGGCTTCGTCTCGGGCGTGGCCGGTCCCTCGCGCGACCTGCTGGTCAAGCGCTCGACGCCGCCCAATGCCACCGGCCGCGTCTACGGCGTGGTCTACGCCGGCCTCGACATCGGGCAGGCCGTGGCGCCGCTGATCTTCGGCCGCCTCATGGACCATGGCCAGTACGTGGCCGTGATCGTGGGCCTGGCGCTCGTGCAGGGCGTGCTGATCGCGAGCGCCTTCAACGTGACGCGCGTGCGCCGCACGGCACTGGTGCCGGCCTCGGCCTGATCCCTGCAGCGCCGCGCGGCCGCCGATATCATCGGCCGCCATGCAGGCCCTGTATCTCTATGTGATCGTCGGCGCGGTGCTGGCGGGATTCGTGCAGGGCCTGTCCGGCTTTGCGTTCAGCATGGTGTCGATGTCGGTCTGGGCCTGGACCCTCGACCCGCAGCTCGCGGCCATCCTCGCGCTGTTCGGCGGCATGACCGGGCAGCTGATCACCGCCTTCAGCGTGCGCCGCCGCTTCGACCGCCAACTGCTCTGGCCCTTCGTCGCCGGCGGCCTCGCGGGCATTCCCTTCGGCGTCTGGCTGCTGCCGCACCTGGACGTCGAGTTGTTCAAGGTCTGCCTCGGCGCGGTGCTGGTGCTGTGGTGTCCCGCGATGCTGATGTCGCAGCGGCTGCCGCGCGTGCGCTTCGGCGGCCGGGTGGCCGACGGCGTGGCCGGTGCCATCGGCGGCGCGATGGCCGGCATCGGCGGCTTCTCGGGCGTGGTGCCCACGCTGTGGTGCACCCTGCGCGGCTTCGAGCGCGACACCCAGCGCGCGGTGATCCAGAACTTCAACCTGACGATGCTGGTGGTGGCCTTCTCGCTGCACGTGGCGCGCGGCGGCGTCGCCATATCGACCATCCCGCTGCTGGGCCTGGTCGCGGTGGCCGTGTTCGTGCCGGTGCGGCTCGGCGCGCGGCTGTACATCGGCATCAGCGAAGCCACCTTCCGCAAGATCGTGCTGGGCCTGCTGACGGCCTCGGGCGTGGCGATGCTGGCCTCGGCGCTGCCGGTGCTGCTGCGGCGCTGAAGAAGAGAGAAGAAAAGTCGCGGAACCTTCGCGCGAGGCCCGCCTCCAAAACGGCCCGGGGCCTTTCGCGGCCCTTCGTTTTTTCCGGAGCGTCCCCCCGAAATGCGCCTTTGAGCCTTCCTTGATCGCCGCGATGCATGACCACCGTGCATCGCCTTGCCAACGATTCATCGGAGGGCCGGCATGGCTCATCGCACGCACGCACCGCGCCCGGGTTCAGGGCCGGACGCTTCCTTTTCTCTTTCTTCCACCGCCGGCTTCGAGCTGCGCCACGCCAGCCTCGCGCTACCGGGCGGGCATCTGTTGTTCGACGATCTCTGCGCGACCTTCCAGCCCGGGCGCATCGGGCTGGTCGGGCGCAATGGCGCCGGCAAGTCGATGCTGCTCGACCTGCTCGCGGGCCGGCGCGAACCCACGGCAGGCGCGATCGTGCGGCCCTCGCGCCGCGTGCACGTGGCGCAGAACGCCGGCGCCGCGCCGCAAGCGGACCTGGCCGCGCTCGCGGGCCTCGCACGCCCTTTCGCCGCGCTCGCGCGCATCGAGACCGGCCACGGCACGCCCGCCGATTTCGATGACGCCGAAGGCTGCTGGGACCTGCCCGCGCGCTTCGCGGCCGCGCTCGCCGACGCGGGCCTGCCCTGCGCCATCGGCCGGCGCGCCGACAGCCTGAGCGGCGGCGAGCGCACCCGCGTCGCGCTGGCCGGCGCCTTCCTCTCGGGCGCCGATGCGCTGCTGCTCGACGAGCCCAGCAACCATCTCGATGCCGATGCACGGCGCTGGCTGCGCGAGCGGCTCGCGGCCTGGCGCGGCGTGGTGGTGGTCGCGAGCCACGACCGCGAACTGCTCGAGGGCATGGACCGCATCGTCGAGATCGCGCCGGCCGGCGGCCTGCGCGGCTGCACCGGCGGCTGGCAGGCCTACAGCGCCTGGCGCGAGCGCGAGGCCGACGCCGCGCAGGCCCGGCTCGCGCACGCGCGCCACGAGCGCGACGCCGCCTTGCGCGAACTGCGCCGGCAGCACGACGCGCAGCAACGCCGTGCCGCGCGCGGCGCGGCCTGGGCGCGCGATGCCAATCTAGGCGGGCTCTACCTGGGCCGCCTCAAGGGCAATGCCGAGGCCCACGCGGGACGCGAGCACGAGCGGCAGCGCGAGAGTCGCGCGGCGCTCGATGCCGCCGTGCGCGAGGCAGCGGCCGGCGTGGCGCCTGCGTCCGCGGTCGCACTCGCGCTGCCGGGCTCGGTGGTTCCCGCCGGGCGCCGCGTCCTGTGGCTCGAGGGCGCGGTGCCCGCACGGCCGGCCGGCGCGAAACCGCTGGACCTGTGCCTGCAGGGCCCCGTGCGCATCGGCCTCGGCGGCCCCAATGGCTGCGGCAAGACCAGCCTGCTGCGCATGCTCGCGGGACAGCAGGCGCCGATCGCCGGGCGTTGCGAAGCACCGCTGCGCTCGGCATGGCTCGATCAGGACGGCGGCGCCGCGATGCCGCTCGATAGGTCATTGCTGCGGCAGCTCGATGCGCTGTATTCGCCGCTGCCAGAAGGCGAGTTGCGCACCCGGCTCGCGCTGCTGGGGCTCGGTGCGGCCGAAGTGCTGCGGCCGCTCGCGCAGCTGAGCGGCGGCGAACGGCTCAAGGCCGCGCTGGCCTGCGCGCTGTGGAGCGGCGAGCCGGCCGAGATGCTGCTGCTCGACGAGCCCACGAACCACCTCGACATCGCCTCGGTGCTCGCGCTCGAGCAGGCGCTGCAAGGCTTCCCGGGCGTGCTCGTCGTGGCCTCGCACGATGCGCGCTTTCTCGACGCGCTCGCGCTGACCCATCGGCTGGCGTCCCGCGACAACGGCTGGACACTGCGCGAATCGGACAGCCCTTAGGCGGCGGGCAGGATCTCGCGCACCCGTTCCCAGGGCCGGCACATCAGCGTGCCGCGCGGCGACACCACGATCGGGCGCTGCAGCAGGATCGGATGCTCGACGATGAAGCCGAGGATCTGGTCGTCGCTCCACTTCGGGTCGTCGAGCTTCAGCGCGGCGTACGGTTCTTCCTTGGTGCGCAGCAGCTCGCGCGCCTTCAGGCCCATCGCGTCGGCGAGCTCGCGCAGCTTCTTCTTCGACGGCGGCGTCTTCAGGTACTCGACGATCTCGGGCTCCACGCCGCTTTCGCGGATCAACGACAGCACGTTGCGCGAGGTGCTGCAGTTGGGCTTGTGGTAGATCGTCATCGGGTAATCGGTGGTGGCTTCTTTGAGGGTCATGGCGCGATTATCGGAAGCCGCGGCCCGACGCGCGTCACTCGCCGCGTTCCCAGCCCGGCGTGAACGGAAAGCGCTCGGCCCAGAACGCGGCCAGCCGCGGCTCGGCGTCGACGCGCTTCACCACCTCGGCCATGCGCGGCGCCTCGCGGTAGAAGCGCTCGCGGCAGGGCGTCCAGCGCGACATCACGGCCACGTAGAGGTCGAGCATGCCGATGCGCTCGCCGAGCAGATAAGGCGAGGGCTCGGCGATCTGCGTGTCCATCAGGTGCCAGCAATGGGCCACGCGCTCGGCCGAGCGCTCGAGCATCGCGGGCTGCGCCGCCTGGTCGGGCACCAGCCGCGCGGGATCGTCGCGCACCCAGAACATCGAATAGATGGCGGCCGGCAGGTAGACCATCCAGCGCAGGTACTGCGCGCGCAGCGCATCGCCGGGTGCGGGACAGAGGCCGGCCTCGGGATGGCGGTCGCCGAGCCAGAGCAGGATCGCCGCGCTCTCGGTCATCAGCTCGCCCGAGGGCAGCACCAGCGCCGGTACCTGGCGCATCGGGTTGAGGCCGGCGATGCGATCGCGCTCGGCATCGCCTTCCCAGGTCGCGATGTCGACCGTGTCGACCTGCTCGCCGAGGCCGATCAGCGTGAGCGCCGCATGCACGGGCGTCGCGCCCGAGCCGGGCGCGCCGTAGAGCGTGTAGCGACCGGGCGCGGCGGAAGGTGGGGTGGTGGGGGATGACGCGGAAGCCATCCACCCAGACTAGCGCGCCCGCGTTCAGGCCGCCAGCAGCGTTTCGACCTCTTGCAGACCTTTCAGCGTCTTGACGCAGGCCTCGGCCACCTCGGTGCCTTTGACCGCGAAATGACGGTGGAAGTACTTGCGGTGCTCCACGTGCTCGTGGAAGTGGTGCGGCGTGAGCACGGCCGAGAAGATCGGCACATTGGTCTCGAGCTGCAGCGACATCAGCGTGCTGACCACCGTGCTGGCCACGAACTCGTGGCGGTAGATGCCGCCGTCCACCACCAGCGCGCAGGCCACGATGCCGGCGTAGCGGCCCGACAGCGCGAGCCGCTTGGCGTGCAGCGGGATCTCGAAGGCGCCGGGCACGTCGAAGACGTCGATGCGATCGCGCGGCACGCCCAGGCGCTCCATCTCCTCGAGGAAGGCGTCGCGTGCCTGGTGGACGATGTCGGAATGCCACTGCGCCTCGACGAAGGCGATGCGCTGGCCGCGCAGTGCGTCCGTCGCGGCGATGGCGGAAAGGGGAAGGTCGTTGATCTGACTCATGGTGTGCCTCTTCGAAAGCAGGTTTCCTGAATCAGGGCGCACGAAACCACGGAGCAGATCGCACGCTCCATGGCAGAAGCGCGCGGGCCGGCCCGCATTTCGCGCTCTCTTTCATCCGGACTGTGACCGTCGGCCCCGGGATCGCACCGGGTCTGCTGACCCCGCGGCTCGTTGCAAGCCACGGGCGCTCGCGGGCTCATGCAGTACCTTCCTTCGAAGAACACCGCCATCACCGCCGGTGGGGAATTGCACCCCGCCCTGAGAACGCTTGCCCCGGCTCGCACCGGGGCGAGGGCGATTCTAGGCAGGCGCCGCGCCCGGCCCTGTCGCGCACGGGCCAAGACCCCAGGCCGCCGGGGGTGGCCCGCGGCCGGCTCAGCGCGCCGCGAGGAACTCGGCCATGCGCCCGAGCTCGTCGTCGAGCGCCGCGCGGAAGGCCGCGCCGTGCGGCTTGCGGCCCTCGACGTAGCCGAAGGCGGGCTGGGGCCGTCCCTCGGGCGCGCTCACGTTGGCCCAGCCGATCACGCGGTCGTGCCACAGCAGCGGCAGCGCGTAGTAGCCGAACTGGCGCTGCGGCGCGGGCGTGTAGGCCTCGAACTTGTAGGTCCAGCCCCAGAGCAGCTCGAAGCGGCGGCGGTCCCACACCACGGGGTCGAAGGGCGCGAGCAGGCGCACCGCGTCGTCGGGCGCATGGCGGCGCGAGGCCGGGTTCTCGTCGGCCGGCCAGTACCAGGTGGTGCCGTCGATGCGCAGGCTCGCGAGCTCCTCGCGCGCGAGGCGCAGCGCGGCCTGGGTCTGGGCTGATAGATGCGGCGCGCCGTAGCCGAGCAGCCGCACCAGGTAGGTCAGGCTGCCGGCCGGCAGCGGCGCGTACTTGCGCACGATCAGTTCGATCAGCGCGGCCGCGCGGCGCGCGCGACCGGCCGGGCTCTCGTCGGCCGGCGCATGCTCGACCGCCTCGTAGATGCGCGTGCCGCTGTCGCGCCGCACGACGCGCAGCAGGCCGCGGTAGTGCATGCCGTCGAGCAGGTGCGTCGACGCATTGCCCGAGCCGCCCCAGTAGTTGCGCATGCGACCGTGCGCGAAGTGCTGCTCGACCTCGCGCGGATGCACGCGGCCGCGCTCGCGCACGAAGGCCAGCACGTCGGCCGCCTTGCGCCGCGTCTCGGCGTCCCAGGGCTTGGCGGCCTCGCGCGGATGCATCAGCGCCAGGTGCTCGCGCGGCAGGAAGCCGTAGTTGACCAGGCAGTCTTCCTCGATCGCGAGCCGCGTGTAGCGGCGCTCGAGGTCACCCGCGCGGTAGTCGTTGACGCGATGGCGCAGCGTCAGGTCCTGGGCGCGCGCCGGGGCGCGGATCGGATCGGCCTGCACGAAGCCGAGCTTCCTGATCGCGCCGGGGAGCGTGGTGGGCTTGAACAGGGTGCGCGCCACGGCGTAGCGGCGCAGGTCGTCGAGGCTGGGGGCGGGCATGGGCGCATTGCAGCACAGGCCGCCATGGCTTGCTCGCCCCGGGGCCGTGCTCAGACCGCGCTGCGATGCCGCTCGATGCAGATGTCGAGCGTCTCGGCCCCCGGCCGCTGCCACCAGTCGAGGTTCGAGAAGATCTCGACCTCGCTGAAGCCCGCGAAGCCGGCTTCTTCGACCCAGCCGCGGATCTTCTTGAGCTCGACCACGCCGTCGCCCATCATCCCGCGGTCGGACAGCAGGTCGCGCGTGGGCGTGAGCCAGTCGCAGACGTGATACGCCAGCAGGCGCTCGCGGCCCGCGCGCGCGATCTGCTGCCGCAGCTTCGGGTCCCACCACACATGGTAGATGTCGAGCGCCACGCCGAGCATGCCGCTCCTGCCGGCATCGAGCTCGTCGCAGAGGTCGAGCGCGTGCTCCAGCGTGTTGATGCAGGCGCGATCGGCCGCCTGCATGGGGTGCAGGGGCTCGATGGCCAGCGGCATGCCGACTTCGCGTGCGTATTCGAGCGAGGCCGCGATGCCGTCGCGCACTTCGCCACGTGCGCGGGCGATGTCCTTGTAGGCCGCCTTGCCGTCGAGCGCGCCGGGCAGCGCGCCGACCACCAGCACGAGGCAGGGGGCATCGAGCGTCTTCGCCTCGTCGATGGCGCGGCGGTTGTCGTCGAGCGCGGCCTTCAGGCCCGCGGCATCGGGTGCCGGGAAGAAGCCGCCGCGGCAGTAGCCCGAGAGGCCGATGCCGTGCGCCTTCAACTGCCGCGCGATCTTGTCGATGCCGACGGCCGCGACCTGGTCGCGCCAGGGGCTGATCGCGCGGATGCCGCGCTCTGCGCACTGGTCGACGATGCGGTCGAGCGGCACCTCGGCGCCCGACTGCTTGCGCACCGTGGCGGTGTTGATCGAGAGCCAGTCGTGGTTCTGCGAGAAGTCGCGCATGGACGGGTTCACTCCACGCCGTGCAGCGACAGCAGCGTCTTCATGCGCCGCACCGCGAGCTCGGGCTGCTCGAACAGGTTGGCCGCGTCGGCCAGCCGGAACAGCTCGGCGAAGTGCTGCAGCGAGCGCGTGCTCTGCTGGCCGCCGACCATGGTGAAGTGCTTCTGGTGGCCGTTGAGCCAGGCCATGAAGACCACGCCGGTCTTGTAGAAGCGCGTGGGCGCGGCAAAGATGTGGCGCGACAGCGGCACGGTGGGGCCGAGGATCTCGTGGAAGCGCTCGACGCGGCCCGCGGCCAGTTCGCCGAGGGCGGCGCTGGCGGCCGGCGCGATGGCGTCGAAGATGCCCAGCAGCGCATCGCTCTTGCCGTGCGTGGGGTGGCTGCCGTGGCCGTCGCCCGCGATCAGCTCGGCGTAGTTGAAGTCGTCGCCGGTGTACATGCGCACGCCCTGGCCGTCGGGGCCGCCGGTGGCCGGCAGGCGGCGGCGCATCGCGATCTCCTTGTCCTTGTCGAGCAGCGAGATCTTGATGCCGTCGACCTTGTCGGGATGGGCCGCGATCACGCCGAGCGCGGTTTCCATCGCGGCATCGACGTCGGTCGTGCCCCAGTAGCCGGCCAGCGCGGGGTCGAACATCTCGCCGAGCCAGTGCAGCACCACGGGCTGCTTCGCCTGGCTCAGGATGCGGTCGTACACGCGCTCGTAGTCGGCCGGGCCCTTCGCCACGCGCACCAGCGCGCGGCTGCACATCACGATCAGCTTGCCGCCGAGCTTCTCGATGGCGGCCATCTGTTCCTCGTAGCCGCGGATCACGTCGTCCACGCTCTTCACCGCATCGAGGTCGAGGTGGTCGGTGCCGCAGCCCGAGGCCACGAGCGCGCCGGGAATGTCGCTGGCGGCATCGATCGAGCGGCGGATCAGCTCGAGCGAGGTCGGCCAGTCCAGGCCCATGCCGCGCTGCGCGGTGTCCATGGCCTCCGCTACGCCCAGGCCGAGCGCGTAGAGGTGGCGCCGGTAGGCGAGGGTGGCGTCCCAGTCGACCGCGCATTGCAGCCAGGGATCGATGGCGGCCAGCGGGTCGGCCACGACGTGCGCGGCCGAGTAGGCGATGCGGTCGAAGCGCACGCCCGCGGGCGGCTTCGGCGGCGTGCTGCCGCGCAGCGCGTAGTCGGCGAGCGCGCCGCCGGCGGTGGGGAGCTTGAGCGAGAGGGCCATGCGGTCGGGTCTCCGGGTCTCAGACCTTCAGCGCGGGCACGTCGACCCAGCGGCGGTCCTGCCACGATTCGAGCGCGGCCTCGACCAGCTGCACGCCCTTGGCGCCCTCGGGCAGGGTCCACTTGTAGGGGGCGTCCTCCACCACGTGGCGGATGAAGTGCTCCCACTGGATCTTGAAGCCGTTGTCGTAGACCTGCGAGTCCGGGATCTCCTGCCACTGGTCGAAGAAGTTCATGGTCTGCTTCTCGTCGGGGTTCCACACCGGGCGCGGCGTGGCCACGCGCGACTGGGCGCGGCAGCTCGACAGGCCGGCCACGGCCGAGCCGTCGGTGCCGTCGACGTGGAAGGTCACGAGGTCGTCGCGGCGCACGCGCGTGACCCAGCTCATGTTGATCTGCGCGATCACCGGCTCGCCGTTGTGGCCGGTGAGTTCGCAGGTGGCGTAGGCGGCGTCGTCGGCCGTGGCTTCGTAGGGCTGGCCGGCCTCGTCCCAGCGCTTCGGGATGTGGGTGGTGCCCAGGCAGCTCACCGACTTCACCTCGCCGAACAGGTTGTCGAGCACATAGCGCCAGTGGCACATCATGTCGAGGATCATCCCGCCGCCGTCTTCCTTGCGGTAGTTCCAGCTCGGGCGCTGGATCGGCTGCAGGTCGCCCTCGAACACCCAGTAGCCGAACTCCAGGCGCACGCTGAGCATGCGGCCGAAGAAGCCGGCGCGGCGCAGCATGTCGAGCTTGCGCAGGCCGGGCAGGAACAGCTTGTCCTGCACCGCGCCGTGCTTGAGGCCGTGCTTCTCCTTGGCTTCCTCGGCCAGGCGCGCGATCTCCACCGCCTCGTTGAGGTTGGTCGCGATCGGCTTCTCGCAATAGACGTGCTTGCCGGCGCGGATCGCCTTGGCCAGCAGGGTGGGGCGCATCTGCGTGGTGCCGGCGTCGAAGAAGACGGTGTCGTCCTTGTTCTCGAGCGCCTTGTCGAGGTCGGTGCCCCAGCGCTGGATGCCGTGGGCCTTGGCCAGCGCCTCGATCTTCTCGGCGTTGCGGCCGATCAGGATCGGGTCGGGCATCACCTTGTCGCCGTTCGACAGCGTCACGCCGCCCTGGGCGCGAATGGCGCAGATCGAGCGGATCAGGTGCTGGTTCATGCCCATGCGGCCTGTGACGCCGTGCATGATGATTCCTAGACGTTGGGTGGGCATGTTCTTTCCTTGAGTGAGAGAGGGGACGGAGAAGCGCTGCTTCAGTAGACGGAACGCATGGCGTCCCACGAGATGCCCGCGCCGGGCTGGCCGGTGGCGAAGCCGGGCGCGGAAGCGAGCGAGGACAGGGCGAGCTGTCCGCCGCGGATCGCGAGGCGCACCGCGCCATCGCTGGATTCGTAGAGGTCGGGGTGGACGCGCAGCAGCGCCTGCTGCTCGGCCTCGGGCACGGCCGCGAGGCCGTTGACGTAGTGGTGGCCGTTGCGCTCGACGTGCGAGAGGCCGAGCCAGCTCACCAGCGCCAGGTCCTGCTGCACGCCGAGGCCGGCCTGCATGGTCAGGTCCTCGCCCGAGAGGAAGTGGCGCGTGCCGTCGTCGGCCGCGTTCCAGCGCGCGCAGCGCGCCGCGTTGACGACCGACTTGTAGAAGCCCTTGCAGCTCTTGCTCGACACGCCGGTGTAGCCGAGTTCGCGCGCCCGCACGAAGGCATCGAGCGTGGCGTCGGATTCGTCGATGAGCAGCGGGATGCGCCGGCCGAGCGCGCGCACGTCGCGCTCGAGCGCGGCGTCGCGCCGGATCGGCTGCTCGACGAACACGGTCTTCTTCGCGAGCGCCCACAGCGCGGGCGTGGACAGCAGGCGGTCGAGGAAGGCGCCGAAGGCATCGGCGTCGGCGTACTGCTCGTTGCCGTCGAGCGTGACCAGCTGCGCATGGCCGTCGATGGCGCGCGCGATGCGCTCGAGCCGGTGGATGTCGCGCGCGGTGTCGCCGCAGAGCTTGAGCTTGAAGTGCGTGAGGCCGTAGCGGCGCACGGCGGCCACGAGCGTGGTGGGCAGGCCGTCGTCGGGTGCGTCGGGCAGGGCATTGCCGTCGTCGATCGCGTCGGCCAGGCCCACGGTGTGGCGCGCGGCGATGCGGTCCGCGGGGCGCTGCCGCGCGAGGAAGCCGGGCATGTCGAAGCCGGCGAGGTCGTCGGCCAGGCCGCTGCCCGCGATGTCGATGCCGCCGAGGTTGGCGCTCATCGCGGCGGCGAAGCCGGTGCCGGCATGCAGGCACAGCGCATCGAAGATCGCGCGGTCGACCAGGGCCGGCCCATAGCCCGCCACCAGCGGCTGCAGGCCCTTGGCGCGGGCGCGCGCCATCAGCGCGGCGTAGTTGGCGGCGAAATGGGTCCACGCGGTCTGGGCATCGGCCTCGCCGGTGTAGGCCTCGCGCGCGTCGCGCAACGCGAAGCGCAACTGCTCGAAGTTCTGTTCGTTGGTGAGCGCCGGGTTCTTGTCGAACCACTTGGGCACCATCATCTCGGCCGCGCAGCCGCTGGCCGTGCGGCCGTCCTCGAAGCGGATGCGCGCGCGCACGTAGACCTGCGGGCAGGCGGTGACGGTGGCGGCGCCGAAGCGGAACGGCAGCCGCAGCGCGACGTCGCGCTCGGCGAAGCGGATCTCCTCGACGTGGAAACGGGGCGCGTCCATGGCTTGGCTCTCAGTGGTCCAGGATGCCCTGCGAGAAGAAGTGCGCGCGCACCAGCTTCGTGTAGTGGCCGAACTCGCTCGAGGCCATCATGTCGAGCGTGCGGGCGCGCGGCAGCTCGATGTCGTAGACGGCCGCGATCGAGCCGGGGCGCTCGCTCATCACGATCACGCGGTCCGACAGGAAGATGGCCTCGGGGATGCTGTGGGTGATCAGCATCACGGTCTTCTTCGAGGCCATCCAGATGCGCTGCAGCTCGAGGTTCATCTTCTCGCGCGTCATCGCGTCGAGCGCGCCGAAGGGCTCGTCCATCAGCAGCACCGACGGGTCGTGCAGCAGCGCGCGGCAGATCGAGGCGCGCTGCTGCATGCCGCCCGAGAGCTGCCAGGGGTACTTCTTCTCGAAACCCGTGAGGCCAGCCATCTGCATCAGCTCGCGCGCCTTGGTGCGTGCGGCCTCGAGCGGCAGGTGGCGCATCTCGGCCTGCAGCAGGATGTTGTCCTCCACGCTGCGCCAGGGCAGCAGCACCGCGCTCTGGAACACGATGCCCACGTCCTTCTGCGGTCCCTGGATCGGCTTGCCCGCCAGCGTGAGGCTGCCGCCGCTGATCGGCAGCAGGCCCGCCACCATCTTGAGCAGGGTGCTCTTGCCGCAGCCCGAGGGGCCGACGACCGAGACGAACTCGCCCTCGCGGATCGCGAAGTCGAGCGGCTTCAGCGATTCGACCGGGCCGTCCTTGCTCTGGTAGGTTTTCGAGACGCCGCGCGCTTCGATCAGGTTGACTTGGGACATGGGTGCGTGAGGGAGGTCGGGATGCGGGCGCGCGGGCGAAGGGAGATCAGTTCGGCAGGAAATCGAGCGTCACGTAGTCCTCGGGCTTGCCGCGCGTCGAGGCGTCCATGCCGCCGTACTGCACCAGCAGGTCCAGCGAGTCGTTGACGTTCTTCATCGCCACGCGGAAGGGGCGCTGGTTCGCCGTGTCCTTGGTGTGATAGAGCGCCACGCTCTGCTTCATGCCGACGATCAGCGTGTCGCGCACGCCGGCCTTGGGGTTGGCCTTGAGCATCGCGCCGACCGCGGCTTCGGGGCTCTTCTCGGCGGCTTCGGCGGCCTTGGTCGAGGCGCGCATGAAGCGCTTCACCAGGTCGGGGTTCTCGGTCAGCAGGTTCTTGTTGGCGATGATCCCCGAGCTGATCTGGTTCACGCCCGAGTCGGCGAAGCGGATCGGCGACACCGGCTTGCCGGTGGCGTCCTGCAGCTTGATGGCCTGGTCCATCACGTAGCCCAGCAGCATGTCGGCCTGGCCGTTGATCACCGCATTGAGCTTGGTCTGGCCGTCGCCCGAGACGATCTTCACCTGGTCGGCCTTGATGTCGTTGACCTTGAGGAACAGCGGCCACATCTGCGACATCGAGTCGCCCGGCGTCACGGCCACGGTCTTGCCGATGATGTCCTTCGGCGTCTTGATGTTCTTCTCGCTGAAGCCCATGACCGACATCGGGCTGACCTGGAACAGCACGCCGGTGGACTTCAGCGGCGCGCCCTTGGCGGCGGCCTTGATCATGGTCGTGACGTCGATGTAGCCGAAGGTCGCAGACTTGGCGGCCACCGCCTGCGCGGTGACGGCGGAGCCGCGGCCTTCCTGGATGTCGAGGTCGATGCCTTCCTCGGCGTAGAAGCCCTTTTCCTTGCCGAGGAAGAAGGGCGCGTGCTCGCTGTAGAGGTACCAGTTGAGCATCAGCGTGACCTTGTCCTTGGGCTTGTCGCCCTGCGCATGCGCGGGGGCGATGGCGAAGGTGGCGAGCGCGGCGGCGGCGAGCAGCGAGGGAAGCAGTTTCTTCATGTCTTGTCTCCGGGAGAGTTGTTGGCTTGGGGCGAAGGAACCAGGAAGGGGGAACTCAGTTGGCGTGGCGCTGCGAGGCGTGCCAGGGAATCATCACGCGCTCGACCAGGTCGACCGCCACGAACAGGACCACGCCGATGCTCGAGAGCACGACCAGCGCGGCGAACATCAGCGGCAGGTCGAAGTTGCCGTTGGCCACCTGCAGCACGTAGCCGATGCCCGAGTTGGAGCCGACGAACTCGCCGACCACCGCGCCGACCACGGCCAGCGTGACCGAGACCTTGAGGCCGCTGAAGATCTGCGGCAGCGCCTGCGGCAGGCTGATCTTGAAGAAGGTCTGCAGCCGGCTCGCGCCCATCGAGCGCGCGAGGTCGAGCATGTCGGGCTCGACCGACTTGAAGCCCATCACGGTGGAGACCACCACCGGGAAGAAGCCCAGCAGGAAGGCCGAGATCACCTTGGGGAAGATGCCGAAGCCGAACCACACCACGAACAGCGGCGCGATCGCGACCTTGGGGATGCTCTGCGAGAACACCAGCAGCGGATAGACGTAGGACTCGACCAGCCGCGAGTAGGCGATGACCATCGCGATCGGAATGCCGATCACGATCGTGAGGCCGAAGCCGCCGAGCGTGGCGAGCGTGGTCTTCCAGCTCTCGGCCAGCAGGCGCGGCCATTCGTTGACCAGCTGCTTGACCACCTCCCAGGGCGGCGGGATCAGGTAGGCCGGGATCTTGAACAGACGGATCGCGAGGTCCCACAGCACCAGCAGCAGCAGGATCAGCAGGAAGGGGCGCAGCGCCGGGGAGAGCAGGAGTTTGCGGATCATGGAGAGCGCGCCGGGGACGGCGCGGGGCGTTCGGTCGGAAGTCGGTGGGCTGCGGGAGAGACGGGTGCTGGCGGAAGAGGCGTTACTGCTGGACCGCGAGGCCGGCGGCCTTCACGAGCTCGGCGTTGCTCGCGATCTCCTGCTTGATGTAGGCATCGAACTGCGCGGGCTTGAGCGTCCAGGCATCGGCGCCGAGCTTGAGGAAGCGTTCCTTCACCTCGGGCGTGGCGAGGGCCTTCGCTACTTCGTCGTGCAGGCGGTCGACCACGGCGCGCGGCGTCTTCGCGGGCGCCATCATCCCGATCCAGAAGTTGAACTCGGAGCCGGGCACGCCGGCCTCGGCGGTGGTGGGCACGTCGGGCAGGGCGGCCGCGCGCTTGGGCGAACCCACGGCGAGCGCCAGCAGCTGGCCTTCCTTGATCTGGCCGATGACCGGCGCGATCGGCGAGAAGTAGTAGTCGACGCGGCCCGAGAGCACCTCGGTGACGGCCTCTCCCGATCCCTTGAACGGGATGTTGGTGGCGTCGATCTTGGCGGCCATCTTGAACTTCTCGGCGTTCAGGTGCGTGGCGCTGCCCTGGCCGGCCGAGGCGAAGTTCATGCTGCCGGGCTTGGCGCGCGCGGCGGCCAGCAGCTGGGGCAGCGTCTTGATGTTCTTCGAGGGCGCGATCACCAGCGCGTTGGGCAGCGAGGAGATCGGCGTGACGCCGGCGAAGTCGTTCACCGTGTCGAAGGGCAGCTTGGCGAAGGTGGAGGGGCTGACCGTGTGCGACGACGAATGGATCATCACCGTGTAGCCGTCGGCCGCCGCGGTGGCCACCGCCTGCTGGCCGATGGTGCCGCTGGCGCCGCCGCGGTTCTCGATCACCAGCGGCTGGCCCATGCTCGCGCCCATCTTGTCGGCGATGGCGCGCGCAATGATGTCGGTGGTGCTGCCGGCGGCGAAGGGCACGATCACGCGGATCGGCTTGCTGGGGTAGGCGACTTCGGCGCCGGCGAGGGCGGGGAGCAGGGCGCCCAGGCCGACGATCGCGGCCAGCGTGGCGGTGCGTGCGAGTTGCTTCATGGGTCTTTGTCTCCGCGCGGCGGGGCCGCTGGTGTCGTTGCGAGCTCAATTCACCAATAAGTGAATTACCGATTCTAGGAACGCGGGCGCGGCAGCGTCAACGGGTGGACCCTGGTGGATACCCGTAGATCTGGAAAGCGATGGGGGCCGTCTCGCGCGGCGATGGCGCGCGGCCCTGCCGCCGAGGCGGGGGCGGCAGGAAGCGGCGGAAGTGCGGGTCAGTGCAGCACGTAGCCGAGCACGAGGTCGGTCATGTGCGAGAGGCGCTGCGCCATCGCCTTGGGCGCGCGCAGGTCACGGCCGAAGATGGCCGAGAGCGTGTGATTGTTCGAGAGGTAGAAGTAGCACAGCGAGGCGATCGAGATGTAGAGCTGCACCGGATCGACGCCCGCGCGGAACAGGTTGTCGCGCCGGCCGCGCTCGAGCACCGTGTCGAGCAGCTGCACCAGCGGCGAGTTCATCTCCTGGATGCGTTCCGAGCGCTTGAGGTGCGAGGCCTGGTGCAGGTTCTCGCTGTTGAGCAGCGTGATGAACTCGGGATGCTCGAGGTAGTAGTGCCAGGTGAAGGACACCAGCTGGCGGATCGCCTCGACCGGATCGATCTCGTCGAGGTGCAGCCGCTGCTCGGCTTCGCGGATGTCGGCGTAGGTGCGCTCGAGCACGGCGAGGAACAGGTCGTCCTTGCTGCCGAAGTAGTAGTAGATGAGCCGCTTGTTGAGGCCCGCGCGCTCGGCGATGCTGTCCATGCGCGCACCCGCGAGGCCGCGCGCCGAGAACTCGTCGCGCGCCGAGGCGAGGATCGCGAGCTGCGAACGGTCGGCATCGCGCGAGCGGGGTTCCAGCGTGTCGGGGGCGGTGGCCTTCATGGCGCGAATTTAACCATTTGGGGAATTAAAACAAGGGAGGCGGGGCGGGCGCACATAATCGCCGCGGACAAAGTGTTGGAGTTCTACTGCTCATGAGTACATCACAACCCGCAGGCCACCTGATCGTCGAGTGCCTGCTCGAACAGGGCATGGAGATCGCATTCGGCGTGCCCGGCGAGAGCTTCCTCGCGGTGCTCGACGGCTTCCATGCCTACGGCGATCGCGCGCGCTTCATCGTCAACCGGCAGGAGGGCGGCGCGGCCTTCATGGCCGAGGCGCACGGCAAGCTCACGGGCCGTCCCGGCATCTGCTTCGTGACGCGCGGCCCGGGCGCGACCAATGCCTCGATCGGCGTGCACAACGCCTTCCAGGATTCCACGCCGATGGTGCTGTTCGTCGGCGACGTGGGCAGCGACTTCCGCGACCGCGAGGCCTTCCAGGAGGTCGACTACGGCAGCTTCTTCGGCCCCAGCACCAAGGGCTTCGCCAAGCGGGTGGAACGCATCGACGATGCGAACCGCATCCCCGAGTACATCGCGCGCGCCTTCTCGACCGCGATGAACGGCCGCCCCGGCCCGGTGGTGCTGGTGCTGCCCGAGGACATGCTGCGCAGCGAGACCGCCGCGCGGCCGCTGCCGCGGGTGGAGGCGGTCGAGCCCTGGAGCGACCCGGGCGCGCTGCGCACCCTGCGCGAACTGCTGCTGAAGTCGCGCCAGCCGCTGGTGATCGCGGGCGGCGGCGGCTGGACCGCGCAGGCCGCGCAGGCGCTGCAGCGCTTCGCCGAGAACTGGCGCCTGCCGGTGGCCAATGCCTTCCGGTTCCAGGACACCTTCGACAACCACCATCCGCTCTATGCGGGCGACATCGGCATCGCGATCAATCCGAAGCTGGCACAGCGCGTGAAGGACGCCGACCTGATCCTCGCCATGGGCCCGCGCCTGGGCGAGATGACGACCGGGGGCTATACGCTGCTCGAAGCGCCGAAGGCGAAGCAGACGCTGGTCCACATCCATGCGAGCGCCGAGGAGCTCAACCGCGTCTACCAGGCCGACCTCGCGATCAACGCCGGCATGAGCGCCGCGGCGCGCAGCCTCGAGGTGCTGAGCGCGCCGCCCACGCTGCCCTGGGAGGACTGGGCGCTGCAGGCGCATGCCGACTACCAGGCCTGGCTCGAGCCGCAGCCGCTGGCCGGCATGCCCGCGGAAACGCCGCGCGGCGCGGTCGACATGGCGGCGGTGGTGGCGACGCTGCAGAAGCATCTGCCGGCCGATGCCACGATCACCAACGGCGCGGGCAACTTCGCGAGCTGGGTGCACCGCTACTTCCGCTACCACGGCCTCGCCAAGGGCCACAAGACGCAGCTGGCGCCCACCAGCGGCGCCATGGGCTATGGCGTGCCGGCCGGCATCGCCACCAGCCTCGCGACCGGCCGGGTGGCTTTCACGATCGCGGGCGACGGCGATTTCCTGATGACGGGCCAGGAGCTGGCCACGGCCGCGCAGCATGGCGGCAAGAGCATCGTCGTGCTGCTGAACAACGGCATGTTCGGCACCATCCGCATGCACCAGGAGCGCGAGTACCCCGAGCGCACCAGCGGCACCGCGCTGCGCAATCCCGACTTCTGCGGGCTGGCGCGCGCCTACGGCTACGCGGCCGAGCGCGTGACCGAGACCGCGCAGTTCGAGGCCGCGCTGCTGCGCGCGCTGGCGGCCGACACCGGCACGCTGATCGAGATTCCGCTCGATCCCGAGGTCATCACCACGCGCGGCACGCTGTCGTCGATCAGGCGCGCGGCGCAGCAGCAGGCGCGGGGCTGAGCGCGGCGCGATGCCTCGCGACCTCCGTGCGCAGGGCTGCGGAGCGCAGTTCGAACACCTCGAACAGGCCGAGCGCCTCGAGCGCGGGGATCAGGTCGACGAGGTCCTCGTGCGCGGCCTGGCGCTGCGCCTCGCCGGCCTGGGTGTCCTCGAGCACGCGCACGTTGGCGAGGAAGGCACCGACCGAGCCCTTGCGCACGGGCTGGCCGTTGAGGACGGCGAAATTCTGGTCATCGGGCAGGACATCCTGGGCTTTCATGGCGGCTCCTTGAAGAAAAGAGGGAGGGGTGGATCGATGGCTTCGATGCTAGGCAGGCGCCGCGTTGCGGGCTTGCGGCGCGGTGCCAATCGGTATCGCCATCGGGCCATGCCGCATCCGGAGCGGCGCGATGGCTGAGCCCGCATTGCGGCTCGACCTCAACGCCTACGAGGCACCGCGCACCACGGGCGCGCATGCGCACGAGGAAGGCCAGCTGTTCGCGCTGCGCGCCGGCCTGCAGCTGATCGAGACCAGCGCGGGGCGCTGGGTGCTGCCGCCCGGATGGATCGGCTGGATCGCGCCGCGCTGCGCGCACGCGGCGCAAAGCCACGGCGCGACGGCCGGGTGGAGCCTCTATCTCGATCCGGCGCTGACGACGGCCTTGCCCGCGCAGCCGCATGTGTTCGCGTCGACGCCGCTGATCCGCGAGCTGGTGGGGCGGCTGGTGTCGCTCGGCGAAGACGGGGAGGCGGCGCGCCGCCTGCGGCTGGTGGCGGTGCTGGTCGACGAACTGGCGGCGGGCGCGCGGACCTCGCTGCATCTCGCATTGCCGCAGGAGCGGCGCCTGCTCGCGCTGGCCATCGCACTGGCCGACGATCCCGCGCGCGACGACACGCTCGAGCAATGGGCCGATCGCATCGGCATGGCGCGCCGCACGCTCACGCGCCGCTTCGCCGCCGAGACCGGCCTGAGCTTCGCGCAGTGGCGCCAGCAGGCGCGGCTGCTCAAGGCGGTGCAGCTGCTGGGCCTGGGCGAGCCCGTGACCGCGGTGGCGCTGACGGTGGGCTACAGCTCGGTGAGTGCCTTCATCGAGACCTTCCGGCGCCATTTCGGCTGCACGCCCTCGCGCTTCTTCGCGCAGGGTGCCGAGGCATCGCGCTGAGGCGATCGAAAAAGCACGGACGAAAAAAAGCCGGCTGTCGCCGGCTTTCCTGATCGACCCGGAGGTCGCTCGGATGGTGCGCTTACTTGACGTGCTTGCCGATCAGCGCGGCCAGTTCGAACATCGACACCTGGGCCTTGCCGAAGATTTCCTTCAGCTTGGCGTCGGCGTTGATGTTGCGCTTGTTGGCCTTGTCTTGCAGGTTGTTCTTCTTGATGTAGTCCCACAGCTTGCTCACGACGGCGGTGCGCGGCAGCGGCGTCGAACCGACCACGGCAGCCAGTGCGGGGCTGGGGGTCAGGGCCTTCATGAAGGCGGCGTTCGGGGTGCGCTTCTTGGCGGGAGCCTTTGCAGCAGCCTTCTTCGCGGGAGCAGCCTTCTTGGCGGGAGCGGCCTTCTTTGCCGGTGCAGCCTTCTTCGCAGGAGCAGCAGCCTTCTTCGCCGGTGCTGCGGCCTTCTTCGCGGGAGCAGCCTTCTTCGCGGGAGCAGCGGCCTTCTTAGCCGGAGCTTTCTTGGCCGGAGCCTTCTTTGCAGTTGCCATGGTTGATTTCCTTTTTTGGTTGAACGTCACCAATGAAAAACAGGGTCTCCACTGGCATCGCGGATGCTAAATGAGAAAAAACGCGTTTCCAAGGGAAAAAGCGGTTTTTTCATTGGAGGCTGTTGTTTTTTCAGAGGGGAGAGCGCCCGTTTTGCCTGCGGCGCGCGGGCCAGGTCGCCAGGAAGACGCCTGCGAGAGCGAGCGCGAACGCGAACAGCTGCACCAGGGAGAGGCTTTCCCCGAGCACGAGCACGCCCACGAGGGCCGCGCTCACGGGCAGCATCACGGCGAAAACACCGGCCTGCGCGGCGGGGATGTGGCGCAGTCCGGTCATCCAGAGCCACACGGTCCAGATGCTCGCTGCGAGGGCGTAGGCCACGAGCAGCAGCCAGAGGCCGGGGCGCACCGCGGCGAAGTCGAACTGCAGCGCGAACCAGATGCCCAGCGGCGTGCTGAGCACGAAGCCCCAGAGGTTGATCAGCGAGGAGATCCGCTTGGGGTCGAGCCGACCGGTGAGCGACTTGCCGATCACCGCGTAGGCGGCCTCGCAGAGCACCGCGCAGAACACCAGCAGGTTGCCGAGCCAGGGCATCGACGAGGAGGCCCCCGTGCCCGGGTGCGCGCTCGCATGCGCCGGCGCGAGCGCGAGCAGCCCGATGCCGATCGCCGCGCAGAGGATCGCGAGGCCGATGCGCAGCGTGATGCGCTCGCGCAGGAACAGCCAGCTCGCGACCGCGACCGCGGCAGGGATCGACGCCATGATCACGCCCGCCGAGACCGCGCTCGTGAGGCTCACGCCGAACAGCATGCAGATCGAGAACAGGAAGTTGCCGAGGAAGGACTCGAGGAACACCAGCCAGCGCGTGCGCGCCGTCATCGGCGGTTCGTCGGGCGCGCGGCGCAGCCAGTGCGGCATGGCGAGCGCGGCGATGCCGAAGCGCAGCCAGGCCAGCAGCAGCACCGGGAAGGCCGCGACCAGCGGCTTGGAGAGGGCGACGTAGCAGCCCACGAGCGACATGCTCAGCGCGAGGCAGCCGTAGGCCATGAGCCGGCCTGGGGCGGGTGCGGCGGGGTTCAATAGACTGGGGTGATTTGGGGAAAGGAGGCATCGATGATGCCGCAATCGACGTCCGTGCCGGGCGAGCGCCACGTCTTCGTCTACGGCACCTTGCGCGCGGGCGGGCGCAACGACATCGCGCGCTTCGCACCGCCGCCGCGACGCGTGGCCGATGCCGAGGTCGCGGGCACGCTCTACGACCTCGGTGCCTATCCGGGCATGGCGCTGGGCGGCACGATGCGCGTGAAAGGCGAGATCTACGCGATCGATGCGCAGCTGGAGGCCGCGCTCGACCGGCTCGAGGAAGTGGCCGACGACGATTCGGGCGAGTACGTCAAGCGCTGGTTGCGTGTGCAGTCCTTCGGTGGCCGCACGTTCGATTGCCTGGTCTACGAGATCCATCCGTCCCGCATCGAGGGTCGCGCGGTGATCGCGGGCGGCGACTGGATCGCGCATTCGCGGCGTTGACGGCGTGCTTTCCAGCCCGCGTTTTTCACAGACGAAAGAGTGATTGCGTATCGTGAAAATAGCCACTGCTGCACCGCAGTATTTTTTCTCAATATGAGAAAGTTGTTTTCTCATTGAGAAATATCTCCGTAAGTTGTTGATTTTGTTGATGCAAAAATATGTCTTCTATAAGACATAAGAGTGGGTGGCGCGATTACAGTAAGCCCATGGCCGCAGCGCCGAAACGCTCGAAACCAACCCTTCAATCAACTCACGGAGTGACCATGCCCCAGACCCTCACCGAACAACTCAGCCGCGAACAGCAGATTGCCGCCCTCGAGAAAGAATGGGCCACGGATCCCCGCTGGAAGGGCGTGCAGCGCGGCTACAGCGCCGCCGACGTGGTGCGCCTGCGCGGCTCGTTCCCGATCGACTACACGCTCGCCAAGCGCGGCGCCGAGAAGCTCTGGGACAAGATCAACGGCGGCTCGAAGAAGGGCTACGTGAACGCCTTCGGCGCGATCTCCGCCGGCCAGGCCATGCAGCAGGCCAAGGCCGGCCTCGAAGCCGTGTACCTGTCGGGCTGGCAAGTGGCCGCCGACGGCAACAGCTCGGAAACCATGTACCCCGACCAGTCGCTCTACGCGTACGACTCGGTGCCCACCATGGTCCGCCGCATCAACAACACCTTCCGCCGCGCCGATGAAATCCAGTGGGGCCGTGGCGTGAACCCGGGCGACAAGGAGTTCATCGACTACTTCCTGCCGATCGTGGCCGACGCGGAAGCCGGTTTCGGCGGCGTGCTCAACGCCTTCGAGCTGATGAAGAACATGATCGCCGCGGGCGCCGCCGGCGTGCACTTCGAAGACCAGCTCGCCGCCGTCAAGAAGTGCGGCCACATGGGCGGCAAGGTGCTGGTGCCGACGCGCGAAGCCTGCGAGAAGCTGATCGCCGCGCGCTTCGCCGCCGACGTGCTGGGCGTGCCCACCATCGTGCTGGCCCGCACCGATGCCGAAGCCGCGAACCTGATCACCTCCGACCACGATGCCAACGACAAGCCCTTCCTGACCGGCGAGCGCACCTCGGAAGGCTTCTACCGCGTGAAGAACGGCCTCGAGCAGGCCATCAGCCGCGGCGTCGCCTACGCGCCCTATGCCGACCTGGTGTGGTGCGAAACCGGCGTGCCCGACATCGGCTTCGCCCGCGAGTTCGCGCAGGCCGTGCATGCCGCCTGCCCGGGCAAGCTGCTGTCGTACAACTGCTCGCCGTCGTTCAACTGGAAGAAGAACCTCGACGACAAGCAGATCGCCACCTTCCAGGAAGACCTCTCGGACCTGGGCTACAAGTACCAGTTCATCACGCTGGCCGGCATCCACGTCAACTGGTACAACACCTTCAAGTTCGCGCACGCCTATGCACGCGGCGAGGGCATGAAGCACTACGTGAACATGGTCCAGGAGCCGGAATTCGCGGCGCGCGAGCAGGGCTACACCTTCGTGTCGCACCAGCAGGAAGTCGGCGCGGGCTACTTCGACGACGTGACCACCGTGATCCAGGGCGGCCAGTCGAGCGTGAAGGCACTGACCGGCTCGACGGAAGAAGAGCAGTTCCACTGAGCAACTGACTCGACATTCGCTGTCACCTTGAAGCCCGGCCGCGCGCCGGGCTTTTTTTCGTGCGTGCGGATGCACGCTCGCTCATGCGGACTTCGTGCGCCGCGGCACGGTCAGCGCGCCGAGCGGCTAGAATCTTAGGCTCCACTGTCAGTCAACAAGGGCGAGAAAGGCACTTTGGTTATGACACCGCGAACTACCCCGCAAGCCATCTGCGGTGTTTTCTTCTTCGAAGGAAGCGCCCGCTAAACCGCGCGCGCTGGTTCGAGCCAGCTTCCCTGCCACAGCAAAGCGCGGTCATCCACCGCGCTTTTTTGTTTTTCGCCCGAGGTTTTTCATGATCCACATCACGCTCCCCGACAACTCGCAGCGCGAGTATCCCGGCCCGGTCTCGGTGGCCGACGTCGCCAAGTCCATCGGCCCCGGCCTCGCCAAGATGACGGTGGCCGGCAAGGTCGACGGTCGCCTGGTCGATGCCAGCGACGTCATCGACCACGATGCCAAGCTTCAGATCATCACGCCCAAGGACGACGAGGGCCTGGAGATCATCCGCCACTCGACGGCCCACCTGGTCGGCCACGCGGTCAAGCAGCTCTACCCGACGGCCAGGATGGTGATCGGCCCGGTGATCGAGGAGGGCTTCTACTACGACATCGCGTTCGAGCGTCCCTTCACGCCCGAGGACATGGCCGCGATCGAGGCGCGCATGCGCGAGCTGATCGCGCAGGACTACGACGTGATCAAGAAGATGACGCCGCGCGCCGAGGTGATCGAGGTCTTCAAGTCGCGCGGCGAGGATTACAAGCTGCGTCTGGTCGAGGACATGCCCGACGAGCAGGCCATGGGCCTGTACTACCACCAGGAATATGTCGACATGTGCCGCGGCCCGCACGTGCCGAACACGCGTTTCCTGAAGGTCTTCAAGCTCACGAAGCTGGCCGGCGCCTACTGGCGCGGCGATGCCAAGAACGAGCAGCTGCAGCGCATCTACGGCACGGCCTGGGCCGACAAGAAGCAGCTCGACCAGTACATCCAGCGCATCGAGGAGGCCGAGAAGCGCGACCACCGCCGCCTCGGCAAGGAACTCGACCTGTTCCACATCGACGAAGTGGCGCCGGGCGTGGTGTTCTGGCATCCCAAGGGCTGGGCGGTCTGGCAGCAGGTCGAGCAGTACATGCGCGGCATCTACCGCGACACGGGCTACTGGGAAGTGAAGGGCCCGCAGATCCTCGACAAGAGCCTGTGGGAGAAGACGGGCCACTGGCAGAACTACCGCGACAACATGTTCACGACGGAGTCGGAGAAGCGCGAGTACGCGTTGAAGCCGATGAACTGCCCGGGCCACGTGCTGATCTTCAAGAGCGACCTGCGCAGCTACCGCGACCTGCCGCTGCGCTACGGCGAGTTCGGCCAGTGCCACCGCAACGAGCCCAGCGGCGCGCTGCACGGCATCATGCGCGTGCGCGGCTTCACGCAGGACGACGGCCACATCTTCTGCACGGAGGACCAGATCCTCGACGAATGCATCGCCTACACGGCGCAGCTGCAGAAGGTGTACGCGGACTTCGGCTTCACGGACATCCTCTACAAGGTCGCCACGCGGCCCGAGAACCGCGTGGGCTCGGACGAGCTCTGGGACAAGGCCGAGCACGCGGTGATGGAATCGCTGCGCCGCTCGGGAGTGGAGTTCGTGATCGCCCCGGGCGACGGCGCCTTCTACGGCCCGAAGATCGAGTACACGCTGCGCGATGCGATCGGCCGCCAGTGGCAGTGCGGCACGATGCAGGTCGACTTCAACACGGCCGAGCGCCTGGGCGGCGAGTACGTCACGGAGTCGAGCGGCCGCGCGCACCCGGTGATGCTGCACCGCGCGATCGTAGGCAGCCTCGAGCGATTCATCGGCATGCTGATCGAACACCATGCCGGCGCGATGCCCGCCTGGCTCGCGCCGGTGCAGGTGGCGGTGCTCAATATCAGCGAAGGACAGGCCGACTACGCCGCGCAAGTTGCGAAAACGCTGCAAAATCAAGGGCTTAGGGTCCAGCTGGATCTGCACAACGAGAAGATTACGTATAAAATACGCAAGCATTCGTTGCAAAAGCTGCCTTACATCGTTGTCGTGGGCGACAAGGAAAAGGAAGCTGGCGCCGTCGCAGTGCGCGCCCGGGGCAACCAAGACCTCGGTGCAATGTCCCTCGAATCGTTCGCGCAACGGCTCGTCCAGGATGTTGCTGACAAGCGTTGATTTGTCGTCGAAACACCCCACATGTTTCTGCCAAATGTACCGCTTGCCCGCGAGGACTGAGCGGCTTTCGCTACTTTTTTTGTAGCAAAACTTAGAGGATACCAACCATCGCTACTGCATTTCGCGACCGCCGCCACCGCGAGGAACGCCAACATCGCCTGAACCGGGAAATCATGGCCCCGGAAGTCCGCCTGATCGGCCCGGATAACGAGCAATTGGGTGTTGTGAGTCTTGCGGAGGCCCTGCGCCTCGCCGGTGAGCAGGACGTGGATCTGGTGGAGGTCGTCGCGGCGGCCAATCCACCGGTATGCCGCCTGATCGAGTACGGCAAGTTCAAGTACCACGAGCAGAAGAAGGCGGCCGAGGCGAAGTCCAAGCAGAAGGTCATCGAGGTCAAGGAAATCAAGTTCCGGCCCGGTACCGACGATGGCGACTACAACATCAAGATGCGCAACATCCGGCGCTTTCTTGAGGATGGCGACAAGTGCAAGATCACGCTGCGCTTCCGGGGCCGTGAGATCACGCACCAGGAACTCGGTCTGGCCTTGCTGCAGCGCATCCGCGACGAGCTCGGCGACACGATCCTTGTCGAGCAGTTTCCGAAGCTCGAGGGCCGGCAGATGATCATGATGATCGCGCCGGGCCGCAAGAAGCCCGGTGGGGCTCCGGCGAAGCCGGCGACGGAAAACGCGGCGGCACCGGCTCCGGCCGGCGCCTGAGCGAAGAAAAACCCGGTCGAGTCCGGTGGCGCGAGCCGCCGACTTGATCGGGGATGAGAATCTGAAGGGATTTCGCCGATCGCCGGCGCGTGCCGAAAGGCCAGCGCGGGCGGTGGCGGGATGAAGAAGTGTCTCGGGGCCAACAAGTCCATGGAGTTCATCCAAGGCGCCTCACGAGCACAAATTAAAGGAGCATTCACATGCCCAAAATGAAGACCAAGAGCAGCGCGAAGAAACGTTTCCGCGTTCGTCCCGGTGGCACCGTCAAGCGCGGTCAAGCCTTCAAGCGTCACATCCTGACCAAGAAGACCACCAAGAACAAGCGTCACCTGCGTGGTGCGGTGTCGGTGCACGAAACCAACATGGTTTCGATGGCCGCGATGCTGCCCGGCATGGGCATTTGATCAACTGACGAACAAGGAGTAATCACATGCCTCGCGTCAAACGTGGTGTAACGGCTCGCGCCCGCCACAAGAAAGTTCTCGCACTCGCCAAGGGTTTCCGCGGTCGCCGCGGCAATGTCTTCCGCATCGCCAAACAGGCGGTGATGAAGGCAGGCCAATACGCCTACCGTGACCGCCGCACCAAGAAGCGCGTGTTCCGTCAACTGTGGATCGCGCGTATCAACGCCGCCTCGCGTGAACTGGGCCTGACCTACAGCCAGTTCGCCAACGGCATCCGCAAGGCCGGGATCGAGATCGACCGCAAGATGCTTGCGGACATCGCCGTGCACGACAAGGCCGCTTTTGCGGGCATCGTGGAGCAGGTCAAGGCCAAGCTGGCTGCTTGATTCTGCACAGCGGGAAACCGTCCCCGGACAGTTTCCTGCGCCCACGGCACAAGGGCTGGCGCTTGAAAGAGCACCAGCCCTTTTTTATTTTTCCCCCGAAGAAATCTGTTGTTGCTATGAACGAGTTGGACTCCCTGGTCGACACCGCACGTGCCGCCTTCGCGCAGGCGAAGACCCCCGCAGAGCTCGAGAACGCCAAGGCCCAGTTCCTGGGCAAGTCGGGCCGCATCACCGAGCTGATGAAGGGCATGGCCGCGCTGAGCGTCGACGAGAAGAAGTCGCGCGGTGCCGCCATCAACGTGGCCAAGCAGGCGATCGAGTCCGCCCTGAACGAACGCCGCCAGCAGCTGGCCGATGAGGAACTCTCGCAGCAGCTGCGCGCCGAGGCGCTCGACGTGAGCCTGCCCGGCCGCCGCCGCATTCCCGGCGGTCTGCATCCGGTGAGCCGCACCCTCGAGCGGATCGAGGAGATCTTCTCGAGCATGGGCTTCGACGTGGCCGACGGCCCCGAGATCGAGAGCGACTGGCACAGCTTTACCTCGCTCAACAACCCGCCGAACCATCCGGCGCGCTCGATGCAGGACACCTTCTACGTCGACCTGAATGGCGAGGACGGCATCCCCTACAACCTGCGTCCGCACACCAGCCCGATGCAGGTGCGCTACGCCCACCAGCACATCAAGAAGTACGCAGCCGAGTTCGCGGCCGCGGCCGCCGATACCACCGGCACGGTCAAGGCGCCCGAGATCCGCGTGATCGCGCCGGGCCGCACCTACCGCGTCGACAGCGACGCCACCCATTCGCCGATGTTCCACCAGTGCGAAGGCCTGTGGCTCGGCGAGAACGTGAGCTTCAAGGACCTCAAGGTCGTCTTCACCGACTTCTGCCGCACCTTCTTCGAGCGGGACGACCTCGTGCTGCGTTTCCGGCCGAGCTTCTTCCCGTTCACCGAGCCCAGCGCCGAGATCGACATCCAGTTCCAGAGCGGCCCGCTGGCCGGCCGCTGGCTCGAGGTGTCGGGCTCGGGCCAGGTGCATCCGAACGTGGTGCGCAACATGGGCCTCGACCCCGAGCGCTACATCGGCTTCGCCTTCGGCATGGGCCCCGACCGCCTCACGATGCTGCGCTACGGCGTGAACGACCTTCGCCTGTTCTTCGACGGCGACCTGCGCTTCCTCTCGCAATTCCAGTGACCCGCTGACGCGCGAGACGAAACGAGACCTTCCACACCAGAAAAACAGATCGAGATCGAAGAGATGCAATTCCCGGAATCCTGGCTGCGCGAGTTCTGCAACCCGCCCATCGACAGCGCCGAACTGGCCGAGACCCTCACCATGGGCGGCTTCGAGGTCGAGGAGCGTCGGCCGGCGGCGCCGCCTTTCACGCGCATCGTGGTGGGCGAGATCAAGGAAGCCGTCCAGCACCCGAACGCCGACCGCCTGCGCGTCTGCCAGGTCGACGCGGGGCAGGGCGCCTTGCTCAACATCGTGTGCGGCGCGCCCAATGCGCGCGTCGGCATCAAGGTGCCGTGCGCGCTGGTGGGCGCCGAACTGCCGCCCGGCGAGGACGGCAAGCCCTTCCTCATCAAGCTCGGCAAGCTGCGCGGCGTCGAGAGCCAGGGCATGCTGTGCTCGGCGCGCGAACTGCAGCTGAGCGAAGACCATGGCGGCCTGCTCGAACTCGCGGCCGATGCGCCCATCGGCGTCGACGTGCGCGAAGTGCTCAAGCTCGACGACACGCTGCTCACGCTCAAGCTCACGCCCAATCTCGCGCACGGCCTCAGCGTGTACGGCGTGGCGCGCGAACTCGCCGCGCTGACCGGTGCGCCCCTCAAGCCGCGCGCCGCTGCGCCGGTCGAAGTGGCCTTCGCCGACAAGCTGCCGGTGAAGGTCGAGGCGCCCGAGCTCTGCGGCCGTTTCTCGGGCCGCATCGTGCGCGGCGTCGACACCAAGGTCAGCACCCCGGCATGGATGGTCGAGCGCCTCGCGCGCTGCGGCCAGCGCAGCGTCACGCCGCTGGTCGACATCTCGAACTACGTGATGTTCGAGTACGGCCAGCCCAGCCACATCTTCGATCTCGACAAGATCCACGGCGGTCTCGCCGTGCGCTGGGGCAAGGCCGGCGAACAGCTCAAGCTGCTCAATGGCACCACGATCACGGTCGACGACAAGGTGGGCGTGATCGCCGACGACCGCGAGGTCGAATCGCTCGCGGGCATCATGGGCGGCGACGCCACCGCGGTCTCGGACGATACGCGCAACATCTACGTCGAGGCCGCGTTCTGGTGGCCCGAGGCCGTGCAGGGCCGTTCGCGCCGCTTCAACTTTTCGACCGACGCCGGCCACCGCTACGAGCGCGGCGTCGACCCGAGCCGCACCGTCGAGATCATCGAGCGCATCACGCAGCTGATCGTCGAGATCTGCGGTGGCCAGGCCGGCGCCATGGACGACCAGATCCTGCGTGTGCCCGAGGCGATGCCCGTGACGCTGCGCGTGGCGCGCGCAGCGCGCGTGATCGGCATGCCGCTGACGCAGGCCCAGTGCGCCGATGCGCTGCGCCGGCTGGGCTTCGCGCTGACCGAAGGCGACGGCACGCTGACCATCGTGCCGCCGCCGCACCGCTTCGATCTGCTGATCGAGGAAGACCTGATCGAGGAGGTCGCGCGCCTGATCGGCTTCAACAACCTGCCGACCACCGCGCCGCTCGCGCCGATCACCGCGCGCGTGCGCCCCGAGGCACAGCGCAGCCGTTTCGCGGTGCGCCGCGGCCTGGCCGCGCTGGGCTACCAGGAGACCATCAACTTCAGCTTCGTCGAAGCCGACTGGGAGAAGGAGCTCGCGGGCAACGACAACCCGGTCAAGCTCCTGAACCCGATCGCGAGTCAGATGAGCGTGATGCGTTCGTCGCTGCTCGGTTCGCTGCTGCAGGTGCTCAAGTTCAACCTCGACCGCAAGGCGCCGCGCGTGCGCGTGTTCGAGGTGGGCCGCGTGTTCCTGCGCGACGACAGCGTGGTCACCACCGACAGCACGGTGCGCGGCGTGCATCAGCCGATGCGCGTGGCCGGCCTCGCCTGGGGCGATGCCGACGAGGCGCGCTGGGACGGCAAGTCGCAGCGCGTCGACTTCTACGACGTGAAGGGCGACGTCGAGGCGCTGCTCGCGCCGCTGGTGCCGCGTTTCGAAGCCGCCGAGCATCCGGCGCTGCATCCGGGCCGCTCGGCGCGCGTGATCGTCGAGGGCAAGGCCGTCGGCTTCGTCGGCGAGCTGCATCCGCGCTGGCGCCAGAAATGGGACTTCGCGCAGCCCGCCGTGCTGTTCGAACTCGACCTCGATGCCGTCACCGCGCGTGCCGTGCCGGTGGCGCAAGCCGTGCCCAAGCACCAGGCGGTCGAACGCGACATCGCGGTGGTGGTGGCGGAAGCCGTCACGCACGATGCGCTGATCGACGCCATCCGTTCGACCGGTGCCGCGCAAGGCCTGCTGCGCGACGCGGTGCTGTTCGACATCTACCGTCCGCAGCCCGCGCGCGACGGCACGGTGGCCGCGGCCGGCGGCCTGCAACCCGGCGAGAAGAGCATGGCGGTGCGCCTGCGCTTCCAGGACGACAACGCCACCCTGACCGACGAGCAGGTCGAGCCGGCCGTGCGCGCCATCGTCGATCAACTGGCCGCGAAGGTGGGCGGACGCCTGAGAGGATGACCCGAATGAATGCCGTCGAATTCACGCTCGAAGCACTCGAGACGCCCGCGCTCACCAAGGCGCATCTGGCCGACCTGCTGTTCGAGCAGATCGGCCTGAACAAGCGCGAGTCCAAGGACATGGTCGAGGCTTTCTTCGACCTGGTTGCCAACAGCCTGATCGAAGGCACGGACGTGAAGATCTCGGGCTTCGGCAACTTCCAGATCCGCGTGAAGGCGCCACGCCCCGGCCGCAACCCGCGCACCGGCGAAGCCATTCCGATCGGCGAGCGCCGCGTCGCGACCTTCCATGCGAGCGCGAAGCTCAAGGAACAGATTCACGGAAACATCGATCCGAACGCCTCCCCCGAGGTCGAGTGGAGCCTGGGTTCCGAATAGGGCTTGTTCGCGCGCGCTCCCGTGGAGTAACCTCTGAGGTTTGCCGCGCGCAGACTTGATTTCAATGGAGAACATGGCCGACAAGGCGCTCCCGCCCATCCCCGTCAAACGCTACTTCACCATCGGTGAGGTCGGCGAACTCTGCGGGGTGAAACCGCATGTGCTGCGCTACTGGGAGCAGGAGTTCACGCAGTTGCGCCCGATGAAGCGGCGCGGCAACCGGCGCTACTACCAGCACCACGAGGTGCTGATGATCCGCCGCATCCGCGACCTGCTGTACGACCAGGGCTTCACGATCAGCGGTGCACGCAACAAGTTGCAGGAACTGGTGCAGCACGAACGCGACCGCCGCAAGGCCGGCGAGGTGCCGCTCGAAGGCATGGAGGCCGTCGAGATCGATCACGAGGAGTTCGAGGCCGCGCTGCACGACGAGGAAGCAGTGCCGAACGCGACCCGCAGTGTCGACCTGTCGCAGTTGTTGCAGCTTCGCCGCGAGCTTTTTGAAATTCGTGAGTTGCTGACCGTCGGACGCTGAAAAGAGAAGGCTATAATCGAGAGCTTCGGTGTGTGGCGCAGCCTGGTAGCGCACTTGCATGGGGTGCAAGGGGTCGAAGGTTCGAATCCTTTCACACCGACCAACAATCATCGCGAGATGGAACAACGGGTCAGAGCCACAAGCTCTGACCCGTTTTTTTTGTCTGCGCCCGAGGTGTGCGTGGCGTCGCGCCGGAATCAGGCCTGCGATGAATCCGGTGCGCTCAGCTCGCCGTTCCACGAATTGAACAGGTAGCCGCCCGTTGCATCCTGCAGCGTTGCCTGGACCTCGATCAGCGTGTTGATCTCGTCCAGCGTTTCGTCGAGGTCCTCGATGTCGATCTCGAAGCGTGCATCGCATTCGCGCATGGCCGTGGCGTGCATGGTGCCCTTGGCGATGTCGATGGCTTCCGCGCTCACATGCGGCGCGGCGGACAGCCTGATTCGAAGGGCGGGCCCGTCCTCCTCCCACTGGACGACGAGCGCATCGCCATCGGCCGCGACATCCAGGCCTTGAGCGATCAGCAGGCGCGATGCGGCGTCCAGATCGGGGCTGTCGGCATTCGATGCAAAGAAGACCATGGAGACATCGTCGGCCATGCGTGAGATTCCTCGTGTGCTGGGTCGGTGGCCATTGTGCCGGGCCGACCGGTCCCGTCCCCTTTTAGGCTAGGCTGTCGCCCGAACCTCGAAGAAGGCCTCGTCGGTATCGCCCAGATCCCGGAAGCCCGCGGTCCTGGCCGTGTCGTAGGCCTTGGCCCAGCGGCGCGCGAGCGCGATGTCGGCCTTCGAGAGTTCGTTCTCGCTCGATTCGCTCGCGTTCTGGAAGGCGCGCAGCGCCGGCAGCACGTCGCTGCCCAGTTGCCGCTCGAGTTCGCGCTGGAAACGCCGCTGCGCCAGGCCGATGGCTTCGTCGCTGGCGTGCGCATAGTCGGCCAGGAGCACCTCGTAGGCGGCGGGAGGCTCGGTCTCCCGTTCCGGGGAAGACAGCGCGGGCCCGGCTTTCTGCCGCACTGGCGGTGCTTCTTCGAAGGGCTCTGGAAGGGCGCCATCGACGATGGCCGGTTGATGGAACAGCTCAACTTGGGTCATGGGAAGAATGGGCGTGGAAATACTGTTTGAATATACAGTTATTTTTCGAAGAACAGGTGACACTTCGACCCCTGCCGCCCGCGGCAGGCCCGCTGCCCGCGATCGCCGCCAGCCCTTTACCGGCCGTCACAACTCCGCCGCGTCATGACATGTTCCTGAGACCTTGTCGCGAGAATAATCCCGCACTCAAGAAAAAAATGGACATCCGATGCCGATGCAGCACATCGAAATCCTCAAGAAAGGCGGCTTCGTCGCACGCCGCCACATCCAGGACCGAGAGAACGGCGAATGGCCCGCATGGGTGACCTTCGAGAAGGAAGGCGAGGCTTCGCGGCGCATCCGCCACGGGATCGGCACCTTCAGGTCCGAGGAAGAATTGCTATCGAACTGCGTCGCTTTCGCTCATCGCATGATCGACGAGGGAAAGACGGGTTTTCGCGCTTGAATCGCGGGGCCTCGACGCGGGGCCCTCGTGTCTTCGGGCGAGGCGCACGCTCGGCGCGCCGCGCCTGACGCCCCGGCGCTTGCCAGGCCTCTCAGAGGCTGCCGAACCCGGTCTGGCCGATGACGACGTGTTCGCGTTCGACCCGGGGCTTCGGCTGTCGTCGCGGCCTTTCCGCCCGCAGGATGGCCAGCATGGCCATCAGGGCGGCGCCCGCGGCAATGCCGGCAAGGAAGACGAAAGCGATAAAGAAAGGGTCGGATGCTCGCATGCGGTCCTAACGTAGTTTTGTGCCCCACGGTTTACAGGGGGTTACACCTACGTGTTGTACCGCAAGCCAGCAGGGATCGAAAGAGCAGTGCTCCGACCCGTGACGGGCTCGCTACAGTGCCCGTGCCTGCTTGGCGCCGCCTTTGCGTGGCGACTTCCTGCTGCCCAGGCTGGCCAAGGCCCGTTCCACGGCCCGTTGCGGTAGAAGCTGCGACTTGCCGCAGTTCCTGCAACGGTAGGGTTTCAACCACGGGAAGAAGCGCATCCAGGCCTGCTGCGGGCTGCTGTCCAGATGCTCGATGCTGCAAGGGCAGGGCGAAAACGGGTTGGCCATGAAACTCCCGGCGAGGGCTCGGTGTCGTGCGGTCCCTGGCGGGCTCTCCGGCCATCGTTCGAGAATTGTTGCAGTGCATTGTTAAACCTCTCTTAGGGGGACGCCGTCATCTCAGGCCTGCTTTTCGCGCTTCCAGCGCGTCGGCGCCAGGCTCTGCCAGGCCCATTCCAGCGGGCCGAGCCTGTAGCGGCGCAGCCACCAGCAGCTCGCGGCCGCTTGCAGTGCCAGGATCGCCATGCAGGCCACGGCGAGGCCCGCCACGCCGAACTTCGGGCACAGGCCCGGGCCGACGCCGTAGAACAGGCTCAGGCCCGCCAGCGCCTGCACGAGGCCGTTGCTCCACGCCATGCGCCCGAGCGGCGCCAGCTTGCGCAGCCGGCCCCGCCAGGCGGCGCGCTGGAACAGCAGCACGAAGGCCGCCACGCAGAAAAGCAACTGGGCCAGCACCGCCATCGCACGCAGCGGGCCGGGCGCGGATTGGCCTGCCGGATCGCTCAGCGCGAGCAGCAAGCCCGTCGCGAGGCTCGCCAGCAGCAGCCGGCGCCAGAAGCGCCGATGGGCCACCGACTGCCTTAGCACCTGCGCACGGCCCAGCGCCATGCTGGCCAGCAATCCGGCGAGCACGAAGAGCGGCCACCAGGCGGCGACGCCCGGGAACTCGATCGGCGCGAAGCCACGCCAGCCCACGAGCGGCATGCCGAACAGCGCGAAGCCGCGCAAGGCATCGACGAGTTCGCGCCGGCGCGGTCGTGCGTCGTCCGCGATGGCGGCAGGGCGTGCGAGGAGCCGTGCAGGCGACAGGGAAAGAGGCGGCGTGGCGAGTCCGAGGGTCATCGATGTACGGCAGCGTCTGCGAAGCGATGGAGGGAACCCGGCGTGATGCGGAAGGCGGGCCAGGTGCGGGACGCGGCCACCGCGGGCGAGATGCGCGTCGGCCACCGATGCTAGGGATGCGCATTGCCTCAACATTACGAGCGCCGCATGCGGCGGCCGGCTCGTGGTAGAAACCGCCGCCCGCATCGCCTTCCGGTGCGCCCACTCCCGTGCCACACCGCTTCGCTTCGCCAGTCATGCCCTCCGCAGCCGGCCGTGCATGGCCGGCGCTCGTCCGCTGGCTCACGCTGGCCTGCGTGCTGCTGCTGGCCGGCTGCGCGGGCCTGCCGAGCGACGTCGTTCGCCGGTCGTCGACGACGATCCCGAACGGCGCCGACACCACGCTCGGCCGCCTCGTGGCCGCGACCGCACCGCGCGGCGAAGACGAGCCGCTCAGCGGCTTCCGCCTGCTGCCGATGGCGCAGTTCTCGCTGCATGCGCGCATCGAACTGATCCGCCGCGCCGAGCGTTCGATCGACGTGCAGTACTACTTGGTGCAGAACGACGAGACCGGCCGCTACCTGCTGCGCCACCTGCGCGACGCGGCCGAACGCGGCGTGCGCGTGCGGCTGCTGGTCGACGATCTCTACACGGCCGGCGCCGATCCGCTGTTCCGGGGCCTGGCCGCGTATCCGAACGTCGAAGTGCGGATGTTCAACCCGTTCCCCGCCGGGCGCGAACGCTTCGGTACGCGCTGGACCGCCTCGCTGCTCGACTTCAACCGCGTGCACCGCCGCATGCACAACAAGCTGTTCGTGGTCGACGACACGATGGCGGTCATGGGCGGGCGCAACATCGCCAACGAGTACTTCCTGCGCGACGGCGGCTCGAACTTCATCGACATCGACACGCTGGTGGCCGGGCCCGTGGTCCACAAGCTCTCGTCGCTGTTCGACAGCTACTGGAACAGCCCCTACGTCTACCCGATCGAGTCGCTGGTATCGGCCGACGGCGCCTCGCCGCAATCGCTGCGCTCGCGCTTCGACGAACTCACGAGCGGGCCGGGCACGCCCGAGCCCGAGCAGCCCGGCGCCACCGACCTGCTGGGTCACCATCCGCTGGCCGCCGACCTCGACGCGGGCCAGCTGCAACTGGCCTGGGCGCGCGCCGAGGCCTATGCGGACGCGCCCGCCAAGGCGCTGGCGCCCGAGGAAAGCCGCGGCGCGCCGGCCGATGTCTCGCCCGACAGCGTGCAGTTCAACCTGCAACGCCATCTGCGCGGCGCGCGCACCGAGATCATGCAGACCACGCCCTACCTGATCCCGGGCCGCGGCGGCATGGAGACCATCCGGCATGTGCGCGGCAACGGCGTGGGCTACATCATGGTCACCAACTCGCTGGCGGCCACCGACGAGTCGCTGGTGCACATCGGCTATCGCCGCTACCGCGCCGAGATGCTGCGCCTGGGCGTGGCGCTCTACGAGCTCAGCCCCAAGCGGGTCGAGCAGAGCCGGCGCTTCGGCATGTACGAGACCTCGAGCGGCCGGCTGCACGGCAAGTCGGCGGTGATCGACGGGCGCACGGTCTTCATCGGCTCGATGAACTTCGACCCGCGTTCGGTGCTGCACAACACCGAGATCGGGCTCTTCATCTTCAGCCCGCAGATCGCGCAGCAGCTCAACAGCCTGATCGGCTTCATCCGGCTCGACGGCGCCTACCAGCTGCAGCTCGGGCCGCGCGGTGGCATCGAATGGGTGAGCCCGGCCGCGGGCGATGGTGCCGACACCATCCTGCACACCGAGCCCGAGACGAATTTCTGGGCCCGCTGGCGGCTCGAGCTGCTCGCGCCGCTGGTGCCCGAGAGCCTGCTGTGAGGCCCGCTTACTGCTGCAGCCGGCCGCTCAGGTAGGGCTCGGGATCGACGGCCACGCCGTTCTTGCGGATCTCGAAGCGCAGCTTCACGCGGTTGGCATCGCCGCCCGATCCCATCTCGGCGATCTTCTCGCCCTGGCGCACCACCGCGCCTTCCTTGACGAGGATGGTGCTCGCGTGGGCATAGGCGGTGAGGAAGGTCTCGTTGTGCTTGATGATGACCATGTTGCCGTAGGCGGCCAGTTCGTTGCCCACGTACACCACGCGGCCGTCGGCCGAGGCCACGATCGGGTCGCCGAGGTTGCCGGCGATGTCCACGCCCTTGTTGCGCACGCCGTCGAAGCGGCCGATGGTGGTGCCGGCGGCGGGCCTGATGAACAAGGCCTGGCGCTGCGGCGGCGGGGTCGCGGTGCGGCCGGGCTGTTGCATCGGCGGCAGCGGCGTGGTCGTGCAGGCGGCGATGCCGGCGGCGAGCAGCGCCGCGGCGCCGATTCGGAAAACAAAAGTCTGAAGGTGCATGGCGCTCGGTTGGAACGGGGACGTTCTGAAGGGTTCCCTCGGATCTCGGGGCCGTGCGGCCCGGCCGGTCGATGCTAGCAAAGTCCCCGGCGCGTTCCCTGCGGGCCGGAAGGGACTTGGCGCGCGGGCGGCCGCGCGCCATCGGGCGATCACTTCAGCGGGATCGGCGTGCCGCGGTCGATCGGCACCGCGGTGACGCTGTTCTTCGGCGAGCCGTCGATCAGCAGGTCGGAGTAGGTGAGGTAGACCAGCGTGTTGCGCCGCGCGTCGACCATGCGCACCACGCGCAGCCGCTTGAACAGCACCGACAGCCGCTCGCTGTAGACCTCCTCGCGCTTGGGCAGCGGCTGCGTCACGTTCACCGGGCCGACCTGGCGGCAGGCGATCGAGGCCTCGGCCTTGTCCTCGGCCACGCCGAAGGCGCCCGCGATGCCGCCGGTCTTGGCGCGCGAGACATAGCAGGTCACGCCGCTGACCTTGGGGTCGTCGTAGGCCTCGATCACGATCTTGTGGTCGGGGCCGATCAGCTTGAAGGCGGTGTCGACCTCGCCCACGGTCTCGGCGCGCGCCGCGGTGACGGCCAGCAGGGCGGCGGCGAACGCGAGCGCCGCGCCGCGTCGAAGGGAGATGGCGTGCTTCATCGGGTCAGACGATGTCGATCGTGTGGACGCGGTCGAAGCTGCCGCGGCGCCGGTCCTCGAAGTAGTGCTGCAGCGCCTCGCGCACCGTGCGGAAGGCGATCTCGTCCCAGGGAATCTCCTCCTCGGCGAAGAGCTTCGCCTCGATGGTCTCGTGGCCCGGATCGAAGCGGTCGTTCAGCAGGCGCGCGCGGTAGAACAGGTGCACCTGTCCCACGCGCGGCACGCTCATCACCGCGAACAGGCCCTCGATCTCGAAATTGGCACCGGCTTCCTCGTCGGTCTCGCGCGCCGCGCCCTGGGCCGTGGTCTCCTCGAGCTCCATGAAGCCCGCCGGCAGCGTCCACTTGCCCCAGCGCGGCTCGATGTTGCGCTTGCACAGCAGCACCTTGTCGCCGAGCACGGGGATGGTCCCCACCACGTTGAGCGGGTTCTCGTAGTGGATCGTGTTGCAGGCCGGGCAGACGGCGCGTTCCTTGGTGTCGCCGTCGTCCGGCACGCGGTAGACCACCGCGGTGCCGCAGTTCTTGCAATGCTTGATGGGGATGCGCAGCAGCATGGGGCGGGCGTGCTCGCGGCCTCAGACGATCTTGACGGTCAGCACGGGCAGGCCGGCGACCTCGCCCACCAGCGTGTCGCCCGCGACCACCGCCGCCACGCCTTCGGGCGTGCCGCTGTAGATCAGGTCGCCGGGCTGCAGCTCCCAGGCGGCCGACAGGTGCTCGATGGTCTCGGCCACGTTCCAGATCAGCTTGCTCACGTTGCTGCGCTGGCGATCGGTGCCGTTCACCTGCAGCGAGATCTCGGCCTTCTCGGCGTCGCCGGCCTGCGCCACCGGCACGATCGGGCCGATCGGCGCGCTCTGCTCGAAGCCCTTGCCGATGTCCCAGGGGCGGCCCTGCTTCTTCATCTCGTTCTGCAGGTCGCGGCGGGTCATGTCCAGGCCCACGGCGTAGCCGAAGATGTGCTTGTGCGCGTCGGCGGCCGCGATGTTCTTGCCGCCGGTGCCGATCGCCACCACCAGTTCGATCTCGTGGTGCAGGTTCTTGGTCAGGGTCGGGTAGTCCACGGTGCCGGTCTGGCCGGCCTCGACCACCACGGCGGCGTCGGCCGGCTTCATGAAGAAGAACGGCGGTTCGCGGCCGGTGAAGCCCATTTCCTTGGCGTGATCCTCGTAGTTGCGGCCCACGCAGTAGATGCGGTGCACCGGGAAGCGGGCGGTCTGTCCGACGACGGGAACGGAAACGGTCGCGGGCGGGGCGAAGACGAACTCGGAGGCCATGGAAAACGATCCTTTGGGGGCGAAGCGGGAGAGGGGGAAGCCGGCAGTGTGCCAGAGGCGCCGCCCGGGCGCCGGGCGCCGGTGCCGGCCATCGGGGTATGCGAGGGGGCCGTCATGCCAGGGCGCAGAATACGGCCCGTTCCCGTCCCGCCATCGCTTCGCTCCTCCCCATGCCCCTTCGATTCGGAAAAGCCGGCAAGGCCCAGGCCTGCAACGAGCTCGGCAACACGCGCCAGGACGACGGCGACGAGGAGGGCGCGCTGCGGGCCTATGCCGAGGCCAGCACACACCGTCCCGACTGGGCCGTGCCCTGGTACAACGCCGGCCTGATCCACAAGTACCGCGGCGACTGGGCCGCCTCGCTCGAGGCCAATGCGCGCGCCGTACAGTGCGACCCGGGCAACGAGGGCGCGGTCTGGAACCTCGGCATCGCCGCCACCGCGCTCGGCGACTGGGCCACGGCGCGGCGCGCCTGGCGCCTCTACGGCATTCCGCTGGCCGAGGGCGAGGGCCCGGTCGACCATTTCGCCGGCCTGACGCCGATCCGCGTGCATGGCGACGAGGCCAGCGAGGTGCTGTGGGCCGACCGCATCGATCCCGCGCGCGCCATCCTGCGCAACGTTCCCTTGCCGGGCTCGGGCCACCGCTACGGCGACCTCGTGCTGCACGACGGCGCGCCCAACGGCTACCGGCTGCACCAGGGGCGCGAGGTGGCGGTGTTCGACGCGCTCGCGCTGATCGCGCCTTCCGATTACGCCACCTTCGAACTCTGGATCGAGGGCGTGTCGCAGGAAGAGATCGACCGCCTGATCGCGCGCTTCCATGCAGCGGGAGACGGCGCCGAGAACTGGAGCCTGGGCATCCGCATGCTGTGCGCGGCCTGCTCCGAGGGCCGGCCCTATGGCGAGGGCGAAGGCCACGACCACCCGGCCGACCAGACCGTGGGCCCGCGCGGGCCCTGGCGCCTGGGCCTGGCCGCGCGCGGGGAGGCTGCCGCCCGCGCCCCGCTCGACGCCTGGCAGCGGGAACATCCCGCGGCCACCCTGCGCGAGCTGCGCTGCGTGCTTGCCGCAGCGCCGCGCTCCTGAACCGCATCGACGCTATCCTCGAAACCATGACCATGAAGCTGCACAACTACTTCCGCTCCTCCGCCTCGTTCCGCGTTCGCATCGCGCTCAACCTCAAGGGGCTCGACTACGAATACATCCCCGTGCACATCGCGCGCGGCGAGCACCGCACCGGCCCGTACTCGGCGATCTCGGCCGACATGCTGGTGCCGCTGCTCGAGGACGACGGCGAGCGCTTCTCGCAGTCGATGGCGATCATCGAGTACCTCGACGAGGTGCATCCCGAGCCGGCGCTGCTGCCGAGCGACCCCGCGGGCCGCGCCCACGTGCGCGCGCTGGCGCAGTCGATCGCCTGCGAGATCCATCCGCTGAACAACCTGCGCGTGCTCAAGTACCTGGTGAAGGACCTGAAGCTCGACGAGGAAGCCAAGAACGCCTGGTACCGCCACTGGGTGCGCGAGGGCATGCTGGCCTTCGAGCGCCAGCTCGCGCAGCAGCCCGCCAGTACCTTCTGCTGGGGCGACAAGCCCACCCTGGCCGACTGCTGCCTGGTGCCGCAAATCTTCAACGGCCGCCGCTTCGACTGCGACTTCAGCGGCCTGCCGCGCACCATGGCGGCCTTCGACGCCTGCATGCAGCTCGACGCCTTCCAGCGCGCGCAGCCCTCGCAGTCGCCCGACGCGGAGGCCTGATGGCGCTGCCCTGGCTGGTGCCCGACTGGCCGGCGCCGTCCCATGTGCGCGCGGTCTGCACCACGCGCGAGGGCGGCGTCTCGCAGGGGCCTCAAGGGCGTTACGCCAGCTTGAACCTCGGCGACCACGTCGGCGACGACCCGGCCCATGTCGCGGCCAACCGCGCGCGGCTGCGCGAGGCGATCGGCGCGCGGCCGGTGTTCCTGCAGCAGGTGCACGGCACGGGCGTGGTGTCGCTCGACGCGCCGGGCATGGCCGACGGCACCGCGGCCGATGCCTGCACCGCCACCGAGCCGGGCACGGCCTGCACGATCATGGTCGCCGACTGCCTGCCGGTGCTGTTCTGCGACACCGCGGGCCGGCGCGTGGCGGCCGCGCACGCGGGCTGGCGCGGGCTCGCGGGCGGGGTGCTGGAGCAGGCCTTCCGGTCCTTCGAGGACGAGGCACGGACCGGTGGCGACGTCATCGCGTGGCTCGGCCCCTGCATCGGCCCCTCGGCCTTCGAGGTCGGCGCCGAGGTCAAGGCCGCCTTCGAGGCCCATGCGCCCGAGGCCGCCGGCTGCTTCCGGCCCGGCGCCGCGCCCGGCAAGTGGCTGGCCGACCTGCCCGCGCTCGCGCGCCAGCGGCTGCGCGCGCTCGGCATCGAGCGGATCCACGGCAACGACGGCGGCGATGCCTGGTGCACCGTGCGCAATCCCTCAGGGTTCTTTTCGCACCGGCGCGACGGGGTCAGCGGGCGCTTCGCCGCGCTGGTCTGGAAGGTCTGAATGCCCGGCCTTCGCCGCCAGTTCCTCGGCGGCCGCGCGCCGCGCCGCCTCCTGCGCGGCCAGTTCCTTTTCCTTCAGCGCCCGGCGCCGCGCGGGCGTGCTCATCAGGTAAACCACCAGTGTCACGGGGGCGAGCCCGTACAGTAGAAAGGTGATGATGGCGCCGAGCACGGTGCCGGTGGTGTTGGTGGCCTCGGCCACCGCCATCATCAGCACCACGTAGAGCCAGCCGATCACGACGAGATGAATGAACATTGGAAAAGGAGAGCGGGGCGAACGAAAGAGGAAGTAAAGCGTGTTTCCACACCGGCCGTGCGATGACGGCCACCGGGGTCCGGACCGCGCCGGCGCGGCGTTGTGAGCGTCTTGCGAATGCAGCATACTCAAACGACGCAAAGCCATCCGGATCGATTTCAGGCGAGGAGCAGGAGACACCATGACGAAAGCAACGGGGGCCGACGCGTTCGAACCCTTTCAACAGGCGCTCACCCAGGGGTGGCGCAAGGCGCTGGAGTCCTTCCAGCAGTCGGCCGGGCAGGGCGCCTGGACCGGCAATGGCAAGCCCCTGTGGCAGATGCCGCAAATGCCCGAAATGCCCGGCATGCCTTCCCTGGGCACCATGCCGGAATTGCCCAAGCTCTCGATCGATCCCGCGGCGCTGCAGGCCATCCAGCAGCAGTACATCGCCGAGGCCACCGCGCTCTGGGGCCAGGGCTTCGGCGCCAAGCCCGAGGGCGACCGGCGCTTCGCCGGCGAGGCCTGGAGCGGCAACCCGCTGTCGGCCTTCTCGGCCGCGATCTACCTGCTCAACGGCCGCACGTTGTTGAAGATGGCCGAGGCCATCGATGCCGACGAGAAGACCAAGGCACGGCTGCGCTTCGCGGTCGAGCAGTGGATGGCGGCCTCGTCGCCGAGCAACTCGCTGGCCTTCAATGCCGAGGCGCAGAAGAAGGCCATCGAGACCCAGGGCGAGAGCATCGCCAAGGGCATCCAGAACCTGCTGCACGACGTGCGCCAGGGCCACCTGAGCATGACCGACGAGAGCGCCTTCGAAGTGGGGCGCAACGTCGCCACCACCGAGGGCGCGGTGGTGTTCGAGAACGCGTTCTTCCAGCTGCTCGAGTACAAGCCGCTGACCGCCAAGGTCTACGAGCGCCCGTTCCTGCTGGTGCCGCCGTGCATCAACAAGTTCTACATCCTCGACCTGCAGCCCGAGAACTCGCTGATCCGCTATGCCAACGAGCAGGGCCACCGCGTGTTCGTGGTGAGCTGGCGCAATCCCGACGAGTCGCTCGCGCAGGCCACCTGGGACGACTACATCGAGCAGGCCGCGATCGAGGCCATCCACCGTGTGCAGGAGATCAGCGGCAGCCCGCAGATCAACACGCTGGGCTTCTGCGTCGGCGGCACCATCCTGTCGACCGCACTCGCGGTGCTGGCCGCTCGCGGCGAGAAGCCGGCCGCCTCGGTCACGCTGCTGACCACCTTCCTCGACTTCAGCGACACCGGCATCCTCGACATCTTCGTCGACGAGCCCATGGTGCAGTACCGCGAGATGCAGCTCGGCAAGGGCGGCCTGCTGCCCGGCGGCGACCTGGCCTCCACCTTCAGCTTCCTGCGTCCCAACGACCTGGTCTGGAACTACGTGGTGGGCAACTACCTCAAGGGCGAGACCCCGCCGCCCTTCGACCTGCTCTACTGGAACAGCGACGCCACCAACCTGCCGGGCCCGTTCTACGCCTGGTACCTGCGCAACACCTATCACGAGAACAAGCTGGCCGAGCCCGACGCGCTCACGGTCTGCGGCGAGAAGATCGACCTGCGCCGCATCGACATCCCGGCCTATATCTACGGCTCGCGCGAGGACCACATCGTGCCGATCGGCGGCGCCTACGCCTCGACCCAGATCCTGCCGGGCAAGAAGCGTTTCGTGATGGGCGCCTCGGGCCACATCGCGGGCGTGATCAACCCGCCGGCCAAGAACAAGCGCAGCCACTGGATCCGCGCCGACGGCAAGCTGCCGAAGACGCAGGCCGAATGGCTGGCCGGCGCGCAGGAGCATCCGGGCAGCTGGTGGACCGACTGGTCCCAGTGGCTCAAGGGCCACGCGGGCAAGCAGATCCCCGCGCCCAAGACCTACGGCAAGGGCAAGGCCTACCAGGCCATCGAGCCCGCCCCCGGACGCTACGTCAAGGCCCGCGCCTGACGTCCTGCACCCCCGAATTTCAAATCACCTCAACGGAGAACCTCATGGAAGACATCGTCATCGTTTCGGCCGCGCGCACCGCCGTCGGCAAGTTCGGCGGCTCGCTCGCCGGCATCGCGGCCACCGAACTGGGCGCCATCGTCATCAAGGAAGTGATCGCGCGTGCCAACCTCACGCCCGAGCAGGTCGGCGAAGCCATCATGGGCCAGGTGCTCGCGGCCGGTGCCGGCCAGAATCCCGCGCGCCAGGCGTGGCTCAAGAGCGGCGGCGCCAAGGAGACGCCCGCGCTCACGATCAACGCCGTCTGCGGCTCGGGCCTGAAGGCCGTGATGCTCGCGGCCCAGGCGGTTGCCACGGGTGACAGCGACATCGTCGTGGCCGGCGGCCAGGAGAGCATGAGCCTCGCGCCGCACGTGCTGCCGAACTCGCGCAACGGCCAGCGCATGGGCGACTGGAAGCTGGTCGACACCATGATCGTCGACGGCCTGTGGGACGTCTACAACCAGTACCACATGGGCATCACGGCCGAGAACGTGGCCAAGAAGTACGGCATCGACCGCGCCGCGCAGGACGAACTGGCGCTCGCCAGCCAGACCAAGGCCGCCGCCGCGCAGGACGCCGGCAAGTTCAAGGACGAGATCGTTCCCGTCACCATCCCGCAGAAGAAGGGCGACCCGGTCGTCTTCGACAAGGACGAATTCATCAACCGCAAGACCAGCGCCGAAGGCCTGGCCGGCCTGCGCCCCGCCTTCGACAAGGCCGGCGGCGTGACCGCGGGCAATGCCTCGGGCTTGAACGACGGCGCCGCCGCCGTGCTCGTGATGACCGCCAAGAAGGCGGCCGCCCTCGGCCTCAAGCCGCTGGGCCGCATCGCCAGCTACGCCACCGCCGGCCTCGACCCCGCGATCATGGGCATGGGCCCGGTGCCCGCCTCGACCAAGGCGCTGCAGCGCGCCGGCTGGAAGGCCGCCGACCTCGACCTGCTCGAGATCAACGAAGCCTTCGCCGCGCAGGCCTGCGCCGTGAACAAGGAAATGGGCTGGGACATCAACAAGGTCAACGTCAACGGCGGCGCCATCGCCATCGGCCATCCGATCGGCGCGTCGGGCTGCCGCATCCTGGTGACGCTGCTGCACGAGATGCAGCGCCAGAACGCCAAGAAGGGCATTGCCTCGCTGTGCATCGGCGGCGGCATGGGCGTGGCGCTCACCATCGAGCGTTGATCCCCCGGCAGCCGTCGTCGTCGCTCAGAGCGACATCGACGGCCGCTGCGCCATCGCCGCGCGCCAGCGCACCAGCTCGGGGTGTTGTTCCCCGGGCTTCACGCGCACGATGCGCGCGAAATCCACCGCCACCACGGCGGTGATGTCGGCCAGGCTGAAGCGGTCGGTCGCGATGAACTCGCGGCCGGCCAGCCGGTCGTTCAGCGTCTCGAAGAAATGCTGCACCCGCGCCAGCCCGCGCTGCGCGAGCTCGGGGATCTGCGCGTAGTTCACCGGGCCCGGCAGCGCGCGGTCGGCCATGGCCGGCGAGCCGTTGCGCAGGGTCTCGGCGATCGCCAGCAGGCCCTCGAATTCCACGCGCCAGTGCCAGCTCGCGATCTCGGCCTTTTCGGCCGGCGTGCGGCCCATCAGCGGCGGCTCGGGATGGCGCGCCTCGGCCCAGGCCGCGATGGCGGCGTTGTCGGTCAGCAGGCCGTCTTCGGCGGTGCGCAGCGCGGGCACCGTGCACTGCGGATTGATCGCGCGGTAGGCCGCGCCCATTTGCTCACCACGAACCAGGTCGACCTGCACCGTCTCGTGGGCAATGCCCTTTTCGGCCAGCAGGATGCGCGCGCGGCGCGGACTCGGCGCTGTGGCGCAGTCATAGAGAATGATCATCGTCTGTCCAACTCCTGGAACTCATTGCATGAATGGCACGACCGCCTACACGCCGCCCACCGTCTGGTCCTGGAACAAGGAAAGCGGCGGCCGCTTCGCGAACATCAATCGCCCGATCGCGGGTGCCACCCATGAGAAGGACCTGCCGGTGGGGCGGCATCCGCTGCAACTCTATTCGCTCGCGACGCCCAATGGCGTGAAAGTGACGGTGATGCTCGAGGAACTGCTGGCGCTGGGCCACGCGGGCGCCGAGTACGACGCCTGGCTGATCCGCATCAGCGAGGGCGACCAGTTCGGCAGCGGCTTCGTGGCCGTCAATCCCAACTCCAAGATCCCCGCGCTGCTGGACCGCAGTGGTGCCACGCCGATCCGCGTGTTCGAGTCGGGCGCGATCCTGCAGTACCTGGCCGAGAAGTTCGGCAGCGCCTTCCTGCCGACCGAGCGCGCGGCGCGCGCCGAATGCCTGTCGTGGCTGTTCTGGCAGATGGGCAGCGCGCCCTACCTGGGCGGCGGCTTCGGCCATTTCTATGCCTACGCGCCGACCAAGATCGAGTACGCGATCGACCGCTTCGCGATGGAGGTCAAGCGCCAGCTCGACGTGCTCGACCGCCGGCTGGCCGAGAGCCGCTACCTGGCCGGCGACGACTACACCATCGCCGACATCGCGGTCTGGCCCTGGTACGGCGCGCTCGCCAAGGGGCAGCTCTACGAATCGGGCGAGTTCCTGCAGGTGAGCGAATACAGGAACGTGCTGCGCTGGAACGACGAGATCGCGCAGCGCCCCGCGGCGCAGCGCGGCCGCATGGTCAACCGCGCCTGGGGCCAGCCCGGGAGCCAGCTGCACGAGCGCCACGACGCGGCCGACTTCCAGACCCGCACGCAGGACAAGCTCCAGGCGTAGGGCTGAGGCGGGCGATCTTGTTCACCGCCCGTTTTTTGAGCAAAGTGTGGAATTCCTTTATAAAACAACGACTTAAATTCGTTTTACAAGGCTCCACATGAGTTGCCCCCAAAGTTATGCACAGAAAGTGGGGATGAAGGGGCGGAACTCAGGATTCGCGCGCAAGTAGGCGCAGTCCCACGGAAAAATCCGCTCAGCCACCGGCTGCATCGATGGCATCGGCCGCGTAGTGGCGGCACAGCGTGTCGACCAGCGCCTGCGCATACACCGGCAGCGCCGCGCTTTCGCGCACCAGCAGATAGCGCTCGCGCACGCACCAGGCGTCGCTGAGCTCGATCAGCGCGAGCTTCATGCCCTCCTGGTTGCGGCGCGCGGCCGACTCGGGCACGACGCCGATGCCCACGCCGCTGCCGATCATCCGGCACATGGCGTCGAAGCTGCCGAGCTGGATGCGCAGCTTCTGGCGCTTGCCGATGCGGTCCGTGACCTGTCCGAGGAAGGCCTGCAGCGTGCTGCCCTGCTGCATGCCGATGGCGTCCTCGTCGAGCGTCTCGGCGAAGGCGATGGTGCGCAGCTGCGCGAAGCGGTGCTGGCGCGAGGTCACGAGCACCAGCCGGTCGGTGCTGAAGTGGATCGATTCCAGGCCCAGGGTGTCGACGCTGCCCGCGACGATGCCGATGTCGGCGCGTCCGTCGCGCACGCCGCGCGGGATCTGAGCGTTCGGTTTTTCCTGAAGGTCGACGTTGATGCGCGGATTGGCGGCGAGGAAGGCCGGCAGGATCTCGGGCAGGAAGTCGGTCACGGCCGTGGTGTTGGCGAACACGCGCAGGTGGCCGCGCAGGCCGCCGCCGTACTCGAGCAGGTCGCTGCGCAACTGGTCGGTCTGGTTCAGCAGCAGCCGCGCATGGTGCAGGAAGGCCTCGCCCGGCGGCAGCAGGCGTACGCCGCGCGCCTCGCGCTGCAGGAGCTGCAGGCCGGCCTGGTTCTCGAGCGCCTTGATGCGCGCGCTCGCCGCGGCCAGCGACAGGTGCTGCCGGTCGGCCGCGCGCGTGAGGCTGCCGAGCTCGGCCGTGGCCACGAACAGGCGCAGGTCGGTGAGGTCGAAGAGCATGGCCCGATGGTAGCCGTCGACCGCGAGGCTTCGGTGAAACCGAAGGCTGGGTTCCGAAATCGGAGATTGCGCCGAGGCGGCGGCGCGGCGCACCATGCCGCCATGGCCGGGGAGCACCGCGGCCTTCACATCACATCGGAGACAGGCATGGGTTCTCGCGCAACGGCGCTTTCTTCTTCTCTTTTCTCGTGGTTCGCCGCGGCATCGATCGCCGTGCTGTCGGTGGGCGCCTCGGCGCAGCCGGCGGCCAGCACCTATCCCACGCGCCCCGTCACCTTGATCGTGCCGCAGGCCGCGGGCGGCACCAACGACATCGTCGGCCGACTGGTCGGCCAGAAGCTCGGCGAGCTGCTCGGCGTCGGCGTGGTGGTCGACAACCGCCCCGGCGCGGGCGGCAACATCGGCACCCAGCTCGCGGCCAAGGCGCCGAAGGACGGCCAGACCCTGCTGATGACCATCAGCAGCAGCCAGGCGATCAACCCCGCGCTCTATCGCAACCCCGGCTTCGATCCCGAGAAGGACTTCAAGCCCGTGGGCCTGATCGGCGCCGTGCCCAACGTGCTGCTGGTCAACCCCGGCTTCCCCGCCAAGACCCTGCCCGAACTGCTGGCGCTCGCGCGGCAGAAGGGCGCGCACTACCAGTACGCCTCGGCCGGCAACGGCACGCTCAACCACCTGCTCGGCGAGATGCTCAACAGCATGGCCGGCATCTCGCTCGAGCACGTGCCCTACAAGGGCGTGGCGCCGGCCATCAACGACGTGCTCGGCGGCCAATTGCCGATCGTGTTCGCGAGCCTGCCCTCGGCGCTGCCGCACATCAAGGCCGGCAAGCTGCGCGCGCTGGCCGTCAGCGGCGCGAAGCGCTCGCCGGCGCTGCCCGACGTGCCCGCCATCGCCGAGGCGGTGCCGGGCTACGACGGCACCCTGTGGATCGGCCTGTTCGCGCCCGCCGGCGTGCCGGGCGAGGTGCTCACTAAGCTGCAGGACACCATGCACAAGGCGCTGGCCGCGAAGGACCTGCGCGAGAAGCTCGAGCAGCAGGGCGTGGAGGTCGCGCCGCCGACCTCGCCCGAGCAGTTCTCGGCGCTGCTGCACGACGACCTCGGCAAGTGGGCGCGCATCGTCAGGCAATCGGGTGCCTCGGTCGATTGACCCGGATTCAGGAGAACGGATGACCCCACACGACACCCCCGCCATCGACGCCGCCGCGCTCGCCGGCCTGCAGGCCTGGCAGGGCCGCAGCGAAAGCCTGCACGACCAGATCGTCGCGAGCCCGGTGCGCGCGCTGTCGGCCACGCTCGACCGCGACGATCCCGCGCCGGCCGCCGGCACGCCGCTGCCCGCGCTGTGGCACTGGCTCTATTTCCTGCCGCACCACCGGCAGTCCGAGATCGGCCCCGATGGCCATGCGAAGCGCGGCGGCTTCCTGCCGCCGGTGCCGCTGCCGCGCCGCATGTGGGCCGGTGGCCGGCTGCGCTGGGAGGCCGGCAATCCGCTGGTGGTGGGCGACGAGGTGGAGCGGCGCTCGACCATCGTCTCGGTCGAGCACAAGACCGGCCGCAGCGGCGAACTGGTGTTCGTGCTGGTGCGCCATGAGGTGCACAACGCGCGCGGCCTCGCGCTGACCGAGGAGCACGACATCGTCTACCGCGCCGCGCCGCAACCGGGCGAGGCCGCGCCGCCGCCCAAGGCCGCGCCCAGGGACGCCGCCTTCAGCCGCGACATCGTGCCCGACGACGTGCTGCTGTTCCGCTATTCGGCGCTGACCTTCAACGGCCACCGCATCCACTACGACCGGCGCTACGTCACCGAGGTCGAGGGCTATCCGGGCCTGATCGTGCACGGCCCGCTGATCGCGACCCTGCTGGTCGACCTGCTGCGCCGGCACACGGGCGACGCACCGCTCGCGCGCTTCGAGTTCCGCGCCGTGCGGCCCACCTTCGACATCGCGCCGTTCCGCGTGCATGGCAAGCCCGGCGCCGATGGCGGGAGCTTCGCGCTCTGGGGCGAGGACGCCGAGGGCTGGCTCACGATGCAGGCCACCGCGGTGCTGGCCTGAGGACTCTCTTCTTCCAGGAAATCACGCAATGACAAGACCCCTCGACGGGATCACGGTGGTGTCGCTCGAACATGCGATCGCGGCGCCTTTCTGCACCCGCCAGCTCGCCGACCTCGGCGCGCGCGTCATCAAGGTGGAGCGCCCGGGCGTGGGCGACTTCGCGCGTGCCTACGACCAGCGTGTGGCCGGCGAGGCCTCGCACTTCGTCTGGGTCAACCGCTCGAAGGAAAGCATCTCGCTCGACCTCAAGCAGCCCGCCGCGCTCGAGGTGCTGCAGGAACTGGTGGCCGGCGCCGACGTGCTGGTGCAGAACCTCGCGCCGGGCGCCGCGGCACGCATGGGGCTGGGCGCGCAGGCGCTGCAGGCCAAGTACCCGCGGCTGGTCGTCTGCGACATCTCGGGCTATGGCGAGGACGGCCCGTACCGCGACAAGAAGGCCTACGACCTGCTGATCCAGAGCGAGGCCGGCTTCCTCTCGGTCACCGGCACGCCCGAGGAGCCCTGCAAGTCGGGCAACTCGATCGCCGACATCGCCGCGGGCATGTATGCCTACACCGGCATCCTGGCCGCGCTGCTCCAGCGCGGCAAGACCGGCAAGGGTTCGCACATCGACGTCTCGATGCTCGAGTCGCTGGCCGAGTGGATGGGCTTCCCGATGTACTACGCCTACCAGGGCGCGACGCCGCCGCCGCGCAGTGCCGCCTCGCACGCCACCATCTATCCCTATGGCCCGTTCCCCGCGGGCGACGGCGGCACGGTGATGCTCGGGCTGCAGAACGAGCGCGAGTGGAAGCTGTTCTGCGAGAAGGTGCTGCTGCAGCCCGCGCTCGCCACCGACGCGCGCTTCGACAGCAATGCGCGGCGCAACGAACACCGCGAGGAACTGCGCGCCATCATCGTCGGCCTGTTCGGCGCGCTGAGCACCGCCCAGGTGCTCGAGCGCCTCGACGCCGCCCAGATCGCCAATGCGCGCATGAACGACATGGCCGGGCTCTGGGCGCATCCGCAGTTGCAGGCGCGCGAGCGCTGGCGCCAGGTGGACTCGCCGGCCGGGCCCATTCCCGCGCTGCTGCCGGCCGGGCGCCAGAGCGCCTTCGACTACCGCATGGATGCCATCCCCGCCGTGGGCGAGCACACCGACGCGATCCTGCGCGCGCTGGGCCGCAGCGAGGAACAGATCGCGGCGCTGCGCGAGGCCAAGGCCGTATGAGCGCCCAGGCCCTGGGGCTCGCGCGCACCTTCCTGTTCGTGCCGGCCGACCGGCCCGAGCGCCATGCGCGCGCGCTGGCCAGCGGCGCGGGCGCGGCCATCGTCGATCTCGAGGACGCGGTCGCGCCCGAGCGCAAGGCCGCCGCGCGCGAGGCCCTGCCCGAAGTCTTCGGCGCGCTGCCCGCGGCCGACCGCGCGCGCCTGCTGCTGCGCATCAACGCGCCCGGCACGCCCTGGCATGCCGACGACCTCGTGCTGGTCGCCCAACTCGCGGCGGCGCGCGCCATCGCGGGCGTGGTGCTGCCCAAGGCCGAGAGCGCCGGCCAACTGGCGCGGCTGGCCGAGGCCGCCGGACCGCAAGCCGTGCTGGTGCCGCTGATCGAATCGGCCGCGGGCCTCGCGGCCCTCGATGCGATCGCCGCCGCGCCCCAGGTGCTGCGGCTGGCCTTCGGGCACCTCGATTTCCAGGCCGACCTCGGCATGGCCTGCGACGCGCAGGAGGCCGAGCTGGTGCCGGTGCGGCTCGCGCTGGTGCTGGCCTCGCGCCGCGCCAACCTGGCCGCGCCCATCGACGGCATCGCGACCGACTGGCGCGATACCGATCGGCTCGCGGCCGAGGCGGCGCGCGCGCGGCGCGGCGGCTTCGGCGCCAAGCTCTGCATCCATCCCGCGCAGGTCGCCCCGGTGCATGCGGCGCTCGGGCCCGGCGCCGAGGAACTGGCGTGGGCGCGGCGCGTGGTCGAGGCCGTGGCGCAGGCCGGCGGCGGGGTCGTGAACCTCGACGGCCGCATGGTCGACGCGCCGGTGGTCAGGCTCGCGCAGCGCCTGCTCGCGCTCGATGCGCAGGCGCCGCCGCACTGAGCCTTCCCAGGACATTCATTCGTTCATCAACCCAAGGCAAGAAGAAGGAGACAAGAGACATGAATGCATCGAACCCCGCGCGCCAGCGCCGCCCCCTGCGCCTCGCCGCGGCCGCCGCCCTGGCCATCGGCCTCGTGGCCGCGCCCTGGAGCGCCTCGGCCCAGGGCGCCTGGCCCGACAAGCCGATCGTGATGGTGGTGCCGTACTCGGCCGGCGGCCCGACCGACGTGGTGGCGCGCATGCTCGCGGTGCCCATGGGCAAGTCGCTGGGCCAGACGGTGGTGGTCGAGAACACCGTGGGCGCGGGCGGCACCATCGCGCCCACGCGCGTGGCCAAGGCCGCGCCCAACGGCAACACCATCCTGATCCACCACATGGGCATGGCGACCGCGCCCGCGCTCTACAAGAAGCTCAACTACGACCCGCTCAAGGACTTCGAGTACATCGGCCAGGTGATGGACGTGCCGATGACCCTGCTGTCGCGCAAGGACTTCCCGGCCAACAACTTCCAGGAGCTGCTGACCTACGTGAAGGCCAACCGCGACAAGGTCTCGCTCGCCAATGCCGGCATCGGCGCGGTCTCGCAGCTCTGCGGCATGCTGTTCGCGCACCAGATCGGCGTGCAGCTCACGACCGTGCCCTACAAGGGCGCCGGCCCCGCGCTCAACGACCTGATGGGCGGGCAGGTCGACCTGCTGTGCGACCAGACCACGCAGACCGCGCCGGTGATCAAGGACGGCACGCGCGTGAAGGTGTTCGGCGTGACCACGCCCAAGCGGCTGTCGAGCATGCCCAACCTGCCCACGCTCGACGAGCAGGGCCTCAAGGGTTTCGACGTGAAGGTCTGGCACGGCATCTACGCGCCCAAGGGCACGCCGCCGGCGGTGCTCGAGAAGCTCAACGTCGCGCTGCGCGCCGCCCTGCAGGACGACATGGTGAAGCAGCGGCTGGCCGAGCTGAGCTCGGAGATCGTGCCGCTCGACAAGCAGACGCCCGAGGGCCTGCGCACCCATCTGGTGGCCGAGATCGACAAGTGGGGCAAGGTGATCAAGGCGGCCGGGGTCCAGGCCGACTAAGGCATGAGGTAGTCAGCCCGCGCGCAGCACCTGCTCGAACAGCGCGAGCAGGTGGCGCGCGAACAGGTCCATGTTCGCGGGCCGGTCGTTGCCGCCGGTCTCGATGGTGCGGCTTTGGGACACCGCGTCCGGCCCACCGACCACCGCGAGGCACACCCGCCCCGGCGGATCACCATAGGGGCTGCCCGAGGGACCGGCCGCGCCGCTCTCGGCGATGCCCCAGCCCGAGTGGTGGTTGTCGCGCACGCGCTGCGCCACCAGCAAGGCATAGGGCTCGGTCTCGCCGCGCAGGCCGGTCATGTCCTCGGCCGTGAGCCCGAGCAGCGCGCGGCCCGCGCGCCGCGAATAGACCACGGCGCCGCCACGGAAGTAGGCCGAGGCGCCGGGGATCGCGAGCAGCGCGGCCGACACCAGTCCGCCGGCCGAGGACTCGACCACCGCCACCGTCTGGCCGCGCTCGCGCAGCAGCGCGCCGACGCGCTCGGCGATCGCGCCGAGCGGCTCAGGGTTTGCCGCCTTGGGACTTACGCTGACACTCGCAGTCATACTTTGGAACTCCTTCGAAACGAAGCGAACGCAAGAGCGTATGCGCCCCGCATGGAGAATGATGGAACGCCGCTGCGCGAATACATCGTGACACCCGATAAACACCCCAGGTCAGTGTTTTTCCCGAGACGGGGGGTGGTCCGAAACTCGCTAGAGTGAAGGCGGCCGTTCAAGGCTTTCGACAAGTACACACAAGGAATTTCTCATGAGCAAGAAAGTTGCATATGTCACTGGAGGCATGGGTGGCATCGGAACAGCCATCTGCCAGCGTCTCTACAAGGACGGTTTCCGCGTCGTCGCCGGTTGCGGTCCCACCCGCGACTATTCGAAGTGGCTGGCCGAACAGAAAGCCCTGGGTTTCGAGTTCCACGCCTCGGTCGGCAACGTCGGCGACTGGCAGTCCACGGTCGAGGCCTTCTCGGCCGCGAAGGCAGCCCACGGCGCCATCGACGTGCTGGTCAACAACGCCGGCATCACGCGCGACCGCATGTTCCTCAAGATGACGCCCGAGGACTGGAGCGCGGTCATCGAGACCAACCTCAACAGCATGTTCAACGTCACCAAGCAGGTGGTGGGCGACATGGTCGAAAAGGGCTGGGGCCGCATCATCAACATCAGCTCGGTCAACGGCGCCAAGGGCCAGGCGGGCCAGACCAACTACTCGGCGGCCAAGGCCGGCATGCACGGCTTCACGATGGCGCTGGCCCAGGAGCTCGCGGGCAAGGGCGTGACGGTCAACACCGTGAGCCCCGGCTACATCGGCACAGACATGGTCAAGGCCATCCGCCAGGAAGTGCTCGACAAGATCGTCGCCACGATCCCGGTCAAGCGCCTGGGCGAGCCGAGCGAGATCGCGTCCATCATCGCGTGGCTGGCCACCGACGAGGGCGGCTACTCGACCGGTGCCGACTTCTCGGTCAACGGCGGCCTGCACATGCACTGAGCCGCGGCTGCGCTCGGAAAGGAAACCCGCTTCGGCGGGTTTTTTCATGTCCGGCCCGAACGGACAAGCCCCGGGAAATGCAACCGTCTTGCATACGTGTAATGAACGATCCCCCCACGTTCCTGCAAAATCGGCCGATGCCCCACAGCGTCTCACTCATCAACACCATCGCCGCCGGCCTCGGCCTGGCCCTGGTGCTCGGCTTCCTCGCCGCGCGCCTGCGCCTGCCGGCTCTCGTCGGCTACCTGCTGGCCGGCGTCATCATCGGTCCCTTCACGCCCGGCTTCGTGGCCGATGCCGGCATCGCCGCGCAACTGGCCGAGATCGGCGTGATGCTGCTGATGTTCGGCGTGGGGCTGCATTTCTCGCTCGACGACCTGCTGGCCGTGCGCAAGATCGCGCTGCCTGGCGCGCTGCTGCAGATCAGCGTGGCCACGCTGCTCGGCGGCGCGCTCGCGCTGTGGTGGGGCTGGAACCTCGGCGCCGCGCTGGTGTTCGGCCTGGCGCTCTCGGTCGCCAGCACGGTCGTGCTGCTGCGCGCGCTCGAGAGCCTGGGCATCCTCGACTCCTTCACCGGCCGCATCGCCGTCGGCTGGCTGGTGGTGGAAGACCTCGCCATGGTGCTGGTGCTCGTGCTGCTGCCCCCGCTCGCCGAGACCCTCGGCGGCCGCGCCGCCGGCACCGACGCCTCGCCGCTGTGGCAGACCCTGGGTCTCACCCTGCTGCAGGTCGGCGGCTTCGTCGCCCTCATGCTGATCGTCGGCCGCCGCGTCTTCCCCTGGATCCTCTGGCAGGTCGCGCGCACCGGCTCGCGCGAGCTCTTCACCCTGTGCGTGGTGGCCGCCGCCGTCAGCATCGCCTTCGCCTCGGCGGCGCTGTTCGGCGTCTCCTTCGCGCTCGGCGCCTTCTTCGCCGGCATGGTCATGCGCGAGTCGCAGTTCAGCCACCGCGCCGCCCAGGAATCGCTGCCGCTGCGCGACGCCTTCGCCGTGCTGTTCTTCGTCTCGGTCGGCATGCTGTTCGATCCCTCCGTGCTGCTCGAGCGCCCGCTGCAGGTGCTGGCCGTCGTGCTGGTCATCGTGCTGGGCAAGTCGCTCGCCGCCTGCGGCCTCGTGCTGGTGCTGCGCTATCCGCTGGCCACGGCACTCACCGTCAGCGCCAGCCTGGCGCAGATCGGCGAGTTCTCGTTCATCCTGGTCGGCCTGGGGGTCTCGCTCGGCCTCATGCCCACCGAGGGGCAGAGCCTGATCCTGGCCGGCGCCCTGATCTCCATCGCCACCAACCCGCTGTGGTTCAGCCTGATCGCGCCGCTGCAGAAATGGCTGCATGCCCATTCCTCGTTCGCGCGCCGCCTCGAGGCGCGCGACGACCCGCTGGCCGAGCTGCCGATGAGCACCGAGGCGCGCTACCTCTCGCGCCAGGTGGTGCTGGTCGGCTACGGCCGGGTCGGGCGCCGCATCGCGGCCGAGCTCAAGGCGCACGACATCCCCTACGTCGTGGCCGAACAGAACCGCGAGCTGGTCGAGAAGCTGCGCGAGGAGGGCGGTGCCGCCGTCTATGGCGACGCGGCCGATCCCGCCGTGCTGATCCAGGCCCACATCGCGCGTGCCCGCGTGCTGGTGGTGGCCACGCCGGCCGCGCTCAACGTGCGGCAGATGATCGAGACCGCGCGCACCCTCAATCCCACGATCGAGACGGTGATCCGCAGCCACAACGAGGCGGAAGCGGAGCTGCTCACGCGCGAGGTCTCGGCCAACGTCTTCCTCGGCGAGCACGAGCTCGCGCAGGCGATGGCGCGCGATGCCGTGCGCCGCGCCGTGGCCCCGCCCGCGGCGCATGGCGCCAACGGCGCGCCCACCGTGCCGGGCGCGCCGGCCTGAGCGCTTTTTCTAGAGGTCCTCGATCACCAGCATGCGATAGCGCTGGGCGATCGAGTACGGCACCGTGCGCACCACGTCCATCAGGCGTTCGGCGTCTTCCTGTTCCTCGGTGCGTACCAGCAGCGCCGTGTGGCCCTCGCGCGCGAGCTTGGTGTAGGCGCGCACGGTCGCGCCATCGGTGCCGGCCGAGGGCAGGGGGTTGTCGGCCTCCTTCACGGTCGGGGTGATCTCGGCCAGCACGGTGGCGGGCGGCAGCAGGTAGACGTCGTCGCCGCTCACGCCCTGTTCGATGAGCTGGCGGCCGATCCGGTCGGCGTCCTCCGCGCTCGGGAACATCACCATCGAGTAGCCGGTGGGATAGAACGCGCCGCCGATGCTCGATGTCATCCGCGATTCCAGGCTGAACTGCTTCATGGGGGCCTCCTGTGTGTCTTGGCTGGCTGCTGATCCGCTTCGAAACTAGGCCGCGCACCGGCACTCGCATGTAGGAGAAGCCCGGGAGCTGGGAACGGTGGGCGCCAACGCCCGTCGCAGGAGGCCCACAGGGTTTTCGCCGGCGGTGAACGTGATCGAGTACACGCGCGTTGTGACAGGGCGTGTCCACGATCCCGGCGGCGCGCCCCCATCATCGCCAACGCCCACCTTCCAGAGCTTCGCGTGAACACCATCCCCGCCACCCTGTCGCCGTCGCCCCGCAACCTCGCGCTGACCGTCCACGAGCTGGAGCCCGGCGAGTTCTACTGGGTGCTGATGGAGGCGGTCGACGATGCCGCGGGCGAGGGCGCGGTGCATTCCTACCTGCCGCTCGAGGCGGCCATCGAGCCGCACACCAGCTATTCGAACGCGCTGGTGGCCGGCGTCAGCGTGCTGCGCCGGCTGTTCGGCACCGAAGGCCCCGGCCGGGCGCAGGACACCCGCACGTCCGACGAGCCCGCGCGCACCCGCTCCCTATAATTCCCGCCGTTCGGTGCAGTCTTTCTTCTAAAAACAAAGACCGCATCGGCACCACGGTTCGAAGGTGCCCCGCCAGCCATGCATGCCATGGCCACGGGGTTAAACGGGAAGCAGGTGCGACGCGTCGGTTCACGGATCGACGCCTCCATTCCTGCGCTGCCCCCGCAACGGTCAGCGGATCTGGACGTCCTCACGCCATGCCCCCAGGGCATCGGCAGCCACTGCGCCCCCAAGGCGTGGGAAGGCGAGGGCTTCCGCAACGGCGCTGCAGTATCGACTGCGCGCCGCTGCGCTCCGCGAGCCCGGATACCGGCCTTCGTCACCGCCTCGGACGCTGCGGGAGTGCGTGTCCGGGCCGCCGGCCGGCGAAGCGCTCGCTTTACCCGCCGCCGGTCCCGGCCATCGATCGACCTCCCGCCGCGTCCACGTTCGGTCAGAGAGCCTGCGGGGACGCGGGCCGGAGGAGAAGTCACATGGATCACGCATCGCCGCCAGGCGATCGCAGGGGCGCGGCCGGCCGCCGCCCGCACCGCCACCGGGGCCGCCCGGCCACCCGCCGCCTCGGCGGCATGTCCGCCGCCATCGGCCTCGCCTTCAGTGCCGGCGGCAGCCTCGCGCAGCAGGCCGCCACCAGCCTGCCGCCGGTGCAGGTCGAGGCCGGCGCCCAGGGCGCGCTGTCGCTCGCCGAGCCCACGCAGACCGGCAGCCGCCTCGGCCTCACGCCGCTCGAGACGCCCGCCAGCATCGAGGTGCTGACCGGCGAGACCATCCGCGCGCGCGGCGACGTCTCCGTCATCGAGGCCGCCACCCGCGCCACCGGCATCACGGGTTCGCCCGCGCCGGGCAACGGCAGCACCTCGATGGCCGCACGCGGCTTCTCGGGCCATGGCTCGGTGATGCAGCTGTTCGACGGCACGCGGCTGTTCGCGGGCGCGGGCACCGTCACCTTCCCGTTCGACACCTGGTCGGTCGACCGCATCGAGGTGCTGCGCGGCGCGGCCTCGGTCATGTATGGCGAAGGCGCGATCGGCGGCGCGATCAACGTGGTGCCCAAGAAGCCCACGCGCGGACCGATCCACAACGAGGCGCTGCTGAGCTACGGCTCCGACGCCACGCGCCAGGCCGCCTTCGGCAGCGGCGGCGCGATCAACGACAAGCTTTCGTACCGCTTCGACATCAGCCACCGCGCCACCCACGGCTTCATGGCGCGCGGCGAGGGCGAGAGCCTGGCCGTCGGTGGTGCGCTGCGGCTGGACGTCTCGCCCGAGCTGCAGTTCACCCTGTCGCACGACGAGGGCCGCCAGTCGCCGCAACGCTACCAGGGCGTGCCGCTGATCGACGGGCGCCTCGACGGCCGGACCCTGCGCCAGAACTACAACGTCGACGACGCCGAGCTCAAGTACGACGACAAGTGGACGCGCCTCGACGCGCTGTGGACGCCCAGCGATGCCGTCACCGTGCACAACCAGCTCTACCGGCTCGCGAGCCAGCGCCACTGGCGCAACAGCGAGACCTACACCTTCAATGCCGCCACGCGCCGCGTGACGCGCGGCGACTACCTCGAGATCGGCCACGACCAGGAGCAGGTCGGCAACCGCACCGACGCCACCTTCCGGCACGAACTGCTCGGCATGAAGAACCAGGTACTGGTGGGCTTCGACATGAACCGCATCGACTTCCTGAACTCGAGCGACTCGCCCTACGGCGGCCGCTCGGTGGTCGACCCCTTCGTCTTCCTGCCCGGCTACTACCAGTCGCCGTCGCCCTACCTGCCGCGCTACCGGACCCGCACCAGCACCTACGCCGTGTTCGCCGAGGACAAGCTGGCCTTCAATGAGCGCTGGTCGCTGGTCGCCAGCCTGCGCTGGGACCATGCCAAGGTGGCGCGCACCGACCTGGCCAACGCGGCCAACAGCCTCACGAAGACCTTCGAGTACGCCACCGGCCGCATCGGCGCGGTGTATGCGCCCGATGCCTCGCAGTCCTTCTATGCGCAGCTGGCGCACGCGGCCGATCCGCTGACCTCGCTGATCAGCACCTCGACCACGCAGGCGCCGTTCGACCTCAGCACCGGCAACCAGGTCGAGGTCGGCTACAAGCGCCAGCTGGCCGACAACCGCGGCGCCTGGACCGTGGCCGCCTACCGCATCGAGAAGAAGAAGCTGCTGTCGCGCGACCAGAACAATCCCAGCGTCTCGCAGCAGGTCGGCAAGCAGTCGTCCGAGGGCATCGAGGCCACGCTCGACCTCGCGCTGACCCCGACGCTGTGGCTAGAGGCCAATGCGGCCAGGCTGCGCGCGCGCTACGACGACTTCAACGAGGTCGTGAGCGGCCGGCTGGTCTCGCGCGCCGGCAACACGCCGTTCGGCGTGCCCGAGGCAGCGGCCAACCTGTTCCTGCATTGGCATTTCCTGCCGCAGTGGGAGGCCGAGTTCGGCCTGCGCTACGTCGGCTCGCGCCAGGTCGATGCGGCCAACTCGCGCAAGATCGGCTCCTACGCCGTGGCCGATGCCTCGGTGAGCTGGCAGGCCAACAAGTCGCTCAAGCTCGCGCTGCGCGGCTACAACCTCGGCGACCGCCGCTATCCGCTGTCGTTCTCGAACAGCGGCAACCAGTGGCTGCTGGGCCGTCCGCGCTCCTTCGAGCTGTCGGCGCTGGTGAACTTCTGAGATGACGCACGCCGCGCGCCGCGCCCGCGCCGATCGCCGCACTGCCTGGCAGCGCGCGTGGCCGCTCGCGCGCCACTGGCTCTACTGGACCCACCGCTGGCTCGGCATCGGCGGCTGCCTGCTGTTCGTCATGTGGTTCGTCTCGGGTGTGGTGATGATGTACGTGGGCTATCCCACGCTCACCGAGGGCGAGCGGCTCGCGGGCCTGCGCGCGCTCGACGTCGGCCAGGCCCGGGTCTCGCCCGTGGCCGCGCTCGAGGCCCTGCCCGAAGCAGCGCGCCAGCAGCCGCCGCGCCTCGTCGCGCTCGAGATGCAGGGCGGCGCGCAGCCGCAGCCGGTGTGGCGCATCGTCGATGCGCGCGGCGGCCGCCATGCGGTGTCGGCGCGCGACGGCCGGCTGCTGGCCGGCACCGACGCCGCGCAGGCCGAGGCCGTGGCGCGCGACTTCTCGGGCCAGCCCGGCGCGCGCTGGGCCGAGACGCTCGAGCGCGACCAGTGGACCGTGCCGCAGGGCCTCAACCCGCTGCGCCCGCTGCACCGCATCGAACTCAACGACGCGGCGGACACCGAGCTCTACGTGTCGGCGCGCACCGGCGAGGTGGTGCGCGACACCACGCGCTCCGAGCGCTTCTGGAACTGGCTCGGCTCGGTGCCGCACTGGATCTACTTCACGCCGCTGCGCGCCGATCCGCCGCTGTGGCACGACGTGGTGGTGTGGCTCTCTGCCGCCTGCATCGTCTCGGCCGTAACCGGCATCGTGATCGGCATCCTGCGCCTCCGGCTGCGCCGGCGCTTTCGCAACGGGTCCGTCACGCCCTACACCGGCTGGATGGCCTGGCACCACATCGCGGGCCTGGTCGGCGGCTTCTTCGTGCTGACCTGGATCGCGAGCGGCTGGCTTTCGATGAACCCGAACCGCTGGTTCGAGCGCAACCCGGTCGACGCGGCCGCGATGGCGCGCTACACCGGCGGCGAGATATCGACCTTTCCGTGGCCGCCCGCCACGCTGCCGGCGGGCGAGGGCGCAGCGGCGCCGCGCGAGGCACTGCTGCAATGGTTCGACGGCCGGCCTCTGCTGCAGTTGCGCGATTCGCAGGCACGCGTGCGCGTGCTTGATGCCGCGAGCGGCGCGCCGGCCTCGATCGCGCGCGAGGACATCGTGCGCGCGGCCGCCCGGCTGCGCCCCGGCGCGACGCTCAGCGAGGCCGTGCTGCAGACCGCCTACGACTTCCACTGGTACGGCCACCACCGCGAGCGCGTGCTGCCGGTCTGGCGCCTCGAGTTCGACGACCCCGCGCGCACCCGGCTCTACATCGACCCGGCCAACGGCCAGCTGGCCGGCAGCAGCGACCGCAATGCGCGGCTGCGGCGCTGGCTCTTCAATGCCGCCCACAGCCTCGACTTCCCCTGGCTGATCCAGTACCGGCCGGCCTGGGACCTTGTGATGTGGCTGCTGTCGATCGTCGGCGCCGTGGCCTCGGCCAGCGGCGTGGTGATCGGCTGGCGCCGGCTGCGGCCGCGCTCGCGTTTTCCCACCGTGGCGCTCGCGCGTCCATGATCCAATCCACTTTCGCACTGCGGTGCCCTCCAGGAGCTGTTCCATGCACATCGAACCCGGTCTCGTCGACACGACCAAGATCTTTCTCAGCTATGCCACCGGCGCCGCGGCGCTCGCCTGCACGGGCAAGGTCGCTTTCGACACCCTGCTGAAGGACGGCCTGGCCGCTCTCGCATTGCGCTCGGCGATCGCCGTGGCGCTGGTGTTCTGCTTCTTCGAGGTGCTGCCGCACCACCCGGTGGGTGTATCGGAAGTGCACCTGATCCTCGGCACCACCTTGCTGCTGGTGTTCGGGCTCGCGCCCGCGGCCATCGGCCTGGCGGGCGGGCTGCTGGTGCAGGGCCTGTTCTTCGAGCCGCAGGACCTGCCGCAGTACGGCATGAACGTCACGACCCTGCTGGTGCCGCTGTTCGCCACCGCCGTGCTCGCGCGTCGCATCATTCCCGAGAAGCTGGCCTATGTGGACATCGGCTACCGCGAGGCCTTCAAGCTGTCGGTCGCCTACCAGGGCGGCATCGTGGTGTGGGTCGGCTTCTGGGCGCTCTACGGCCGCGGCACCGGGCTCGCGAACCTCGGCGAGATCGCCAGCTTCGGCGCCGCCTACATGACGGTGGTGCTGGTCGAGCCGCTGGTCGACCTCGGCGTGCTCGCCGGTGCCAAGGCCTGGCGCCGGCTGCAGGGCTCGGCCTTCGTCGAACGTCGCCTCTACACCGGCGCCTGAAAGAACTTCGGAACCCTCCATGACCACCAGCAACGCAAAAATCCCCGTCACCATCGTCACGGGCTTCCTCGGCAGCGGCAAGACCACCTTGATGCGCCACATCCTCGGCAATGCCGAGGGCCGCCGCATCGCGGTGATCGTCAACGAGTTCGGCGAGCTCGGCATCGACGGCGAGATCCTGCGCGGTTGCGGCATCGGCTGCGACGACGAGGGCAACGAGCGCGAGGGCGCGCTCTACGAACTCGCCAACGGCTGCGTCTGCTGCACCGTGCAGGAGGAGTTCCTGCCCGTGATGCTGCAGCTCGCCGAGCGCCGCGACCAGCTCGATGCCGTGCTGATCGAGACCTCGGGCCTCGCGCTGCCCAAGCCGCTGGTGCAGGCCTTCCAGTGGCCCGACATCGCCAACGTCTTCACCGTCGACTCGGTCGTGACCGTGGTCGACGGCCCGGCCGCCGCGGCGGGCCAGTTCGCCGAGAACCCGGTGGCGGTCGACGCGCAGCGCCGCGCCGACCCCAACCTCGACCACGAGTCGCCGCTGCACGAGCTGTTCGAGGACCAGCTCTCGGCCGCCGACCTGGTGGTGCTCAACAAGGCCGACCTGCTCGACGAGGCCGCGCGCGCGCGCGTCGAGGCGCTGGTGCGCGAGGAGCTGCCGCCCGAGGTCAAGATCGTGACGGCCACCGAGGGCAAGCTGCCGCTCGCGCTGCTGCTGGGCCAGGGCCGCGCCGCCGAGACCACCATCCACCTGCGCGAGAGCCACCACGACCACGAGGAAGACCACGACCACGACGAGTTCGACTCGCTGGTGATCGACCTGCCCGCGATGGACCGCGAGCGGCTGCTGGCCGCGCTGGCCGCGCTGGTCGAGCGCCACACCATCTACCGCGTGAAGGGCTTCGTCGCCGTGCCGGGCAAGCCGATGCGCCTGCTGGTGCAGGGCGTGGGCCGGCGCTTCGATCATCACTTCGATCGCCGCTGGCGCGACGGCGAGGCGCCGCGCACGCAGCTGGTCTTCATCGGCGAGGACCTCGAGGAAGCCGCGCTGCGCGAGGTGCTCGAGGGCGCGGCGCTGCCGGCCTGAGCGCGCTCGCTTCATGCACCTGCTGAGCACCCAGCCCGGACGCTTCGTCGAGGACGACCCGGGCGTCGTCACCCGGCTCGACCAGACGCCGGGCGAGATCGTGGTGCTCAGCTCGGCCGACACCACGCTGGCCCTGCTGTCGGCCGCGCGCGGCGCGCTCGCGGCCAGCGATCCCGGCTATCCCTCGCTGCGGCTGGCCAACCTGATGTACCTGCGCCAGCCGGCCTCGTTCGACCTCTATGCCGACGAGGTGCTGCGGCATGCGCGCGTGGTGGTGGTCGACCACCTGGGCGCGGCCTCGGCCTGGCCCTATGGCCTGCAGCAGCTCGAGCAGCTCGCGCGCCGGCACGGCCAGCAGCTCGCCATCTTCTCGGGCGACCTGCAGGAGGACGAGGACCTGCTCGCGCGCAGCACCGCGCCGCGCGCCGTCTGCCACCGGCTGTGGCAGTACCTGCGCGCGGGCGGCCCGGCCAATGCGCTGCAGTTCCTGCGCGCGGTGGCCTTCCATGGCCTGCGCCATGGCGACGAGCCGCTGCCGCCGCGCAGCCTGCCGCAGGTGGCGCTGCATGTGCCGGGCCTGCCCGCCACTTCGGCCGTGCCCGGCATCGACGACCTGCGCGCGCGCTGGCGGCCCGACGCGCCGGTGGTGGCGCTGGTGTTCTACCGCTCGCACCTGCTGTCGGGCAACACGGCCGCCTTCGACGCGCTGGCCGAGGCGCTGTCGGCCGAGGGACTGAACCCGCTGCCGCTGGCGCTCGATTCGCTCAAGGACCCGCTGTGCCTCTCGGCGCTGCGCGAACTCTGCGCCACGCATGCGGTGCAGCTGGTGCTCAACACCACGGCCTTCGCGGCGCTGGGGCTCGACGGCGGCGATGGCGGCGAACCGGCACTGGCCGGCGACGCGCCCGTGCTGCAGGTGATCGTGAGCGGCGGCAACCGCGAGGACTGGCTGGCCGACAGCCAGGGCCTGCGGCCGCGCGACATCGCGATGCAGGTCGCGCTGCCCGAGATGGACGGCCGCATCGTGACGCGCGCCGTGAGCTTCAAGGGCCTGCTGCATCGCTGCGAGCTGACGCAGACCCAGGTGGTCGGCTACCGCGCCGAGCCCGACCGCGTCGCCTTCGTGGCCGAGCTCGCGCGCCGCTGGTGCCGCCTGCGCAGCCTGCCGGCGGCCGAGAAGCGGCTCGCGCTGGTGCTCGCCAACTACCCGGGCAGCGAAGGTCGCATCGGCAGCGGCGTGGGGCTCGACACGCCGGCCTCGGTGATCGCGATCCTCGGAACGCTGCGCGCCGAAGGCTATGCGCTCGGCGATCCGAAGGCGTTGCCGGCCGATGGCGACAGCCTGATGCAGACCCTGCAGCAGGGCATCGCCAACGACCCGCGCGAATGGCCCGCGCGGCCCGCCTGGCAGAGCTACGCGCTGGCCGACTACCGCGCGCGCCTGGCCGCGCTGCCAGAAGGCATGGCCGCGGCCATCGATGAACGCTGGGGCCCGCCCGAGCAGGACCCGATGCTGCGCCAGGGCCGCTTCATGATCGCGGGCCTGCGGCTGGGCCAGGTCTTCGTCGGCATCCAGCCCGCGCGCGCGCTGAACCTCTCGGGCTCGCAGGACTATGCGAGCTACCACGACGCCGAGGCCGTGCCGCCGCACGGCTACCTGGCCTTCTATTTCTGGCTGCGCGACGTGTTCGGCATCGACGCGGTGGTGCATGTCGGCAAGCACGGCAACCTCGAATGGCTGCCGGGCAAGAGCATCGCGCTGACGCAGGCCTGCTGGCCCGACGCGGTGCTCGGGCCGCTGCCCAACGTCTATCCCTTCATCGTCAACGACCCGGGCGAGGGCGCGCAGGCCAAGCGCCGCACCCAGGCCGTGATCGTCGACCACCTGATGCCGCCGCTCACGCGCGCCGAGAACCACGGCCCGATGCAGGACCTCGAGCGCCAGGTCGACGAGTACTACGACGCGCTGCTGGTCGACGCGCGCCGCGCGCGCGTGCTGCGCGCCCAGATCCTCGCGGCCGTGCGCGCCCAGCACCTGGTCGACGAGCTCGACGCGGCGGGCGCCGAGGACGACGCCGTGCTTGCGCGCGTCGATGCCTACCTCTGCGAGCTCAAGGAGACCCAGATCCGCGACGGCCTGCATGTGTTCGGCGCCTCGCCCGAGGGCCGGCTGCGGCGCGACACGCTGCTGGCGCTGGCGCGCTATCCGGCGGGCGATGGCAGCGGCGCCGATGCGGGGTTGCTTGGTGCGCTGTCGCACGACCTGCTGCCCGGCGAGCACTTCGATCCGCTCGACATCGAGCCCGCAAAACCCTGGCAGGGCGCGCGGCCCGCGCTGCTGCAGGCGGTGAGCGACGACCCCTGGCGCCACCAGGGCGACACGCGCGAGCGGCTCGAGCTGCTGGCGACGCGGCTCGTCGAAGCGGGCGAATGCCCGGCCGGCATGCCGCGCACCGCCGCCGTGCTGGGGCGCATCGCCGAGCGCCTCGCGCCCGCGCTCGATGCCTGCGGCGCGCAGGAGCTGCTGCAGCTGTCGCGCGCGCTGCGGGGCCGCTTCGTGCCGCCCGGGCCCAGCGGTTCGCCCTCGCGTGGCCGGCCCGACGTGCTGCCGACCGGGCGCAACTTCTACGCGGTCGACACGCGCGCCATTCCCACGCCCACCGCCTGGATGCTGGGCCTCAAGTCGGCCGCCCAGCTGGTCGAGCGCCACCTGCAGGAGCATGGCGACTATCCCGCGGGCATCGGCCTGTCGGTCTGGGGCACGGCCACCATGCGCACCGGCGGCGACGACCTCGCGCAGGCCTTCGCGCTGATCGGCGTGCGGCCGAAGTGGGCCGCGGGCAGCCAGCGCGTGGTCGACTTCGAGGTGCTGCCCACGGTCGGCCTCGGGCGGCCGCGCATCGACGTCACGCTGCGCATCTCGGGCTTCTTCCGCGATGCTTTCCCGGCCGCGGTGCAGATGTTCGACGCGGCCGTGCAGGCCGTGGCCGCGCAGGAGGACGAGGATGCCGAGCGCAACCCGATCCGCGCGCGCATCCTGCGCGAGGCCGCGGCGCTCGAGGCCGGGGGCCTGCCGGCCGAGGTCGCGCGCACCCAGGCCGGCTGGCGCGTGTTCGGTTCGGCGCCCGGCCACTACGGCTCGGGCCTGCAGCCGCTGTTCGACAGCGGCGACTGGCAGAGCGACGACGACCTCGCCGGCGCCTATGTCGGCGGCAGCGCCCATGCCTACGGGCAGGACAGCGAGGGCGTGCCCGCCACCGAGGCGCTGGTGCGGCGGCTCGGCGAAATGAACGTGGTGTTGCAGAACCAGGACAGCCGCGAGCACGACCTGCTCGACTCCAACGACTACTACCAGTTCCAGGGCGGCATGGCCGCCGCCGTGCGCCATCTGAGCGGGCGCCAGCCGGCCATGTACCACGGCGACCATGGCAATCCGCAGGCGCCGCGCGTGCGCACGCTCAAGGAGGAGATCGGCCGCGTGGTGCGCGCGCGCGTGGTCAATCCCAAGTGGATCGCGGGCGCGCGCCGCCATGGCTACAAGGGCGCCTTCGAGATGGCGGCCACGGTCGACTACCTGTTCGGCTTCGACGCCACCGCGCGCGTGGTCGGCGACCACCAGTACGCGATGGTGGCCGACGCCTACGTGCTCGACGACGGCAACCGCGATTTCGTCGACACGCACAATCCACGCGCGCTGCACGACATGCTGAGCCGCCTGCTCGAGGCCATGCAGCGCGGCCTCTGGCAGTCGCCCGGCGACTACCGCGAACGCATCGAGAACCTGCTGCTCGCGCACGAGCAGCGGATGGAAGGACACACGCGATGACCACACAGGCTGCGCCGCTGCCGGCGTCGTTCCCCTTTTCCGCCATCGCCGGCCAGCCGCTGCTGCGCGAGGCGCTGCTGCTCGCCGCGGCCGATCCCGCGCTCGGCGGCGTGCTGATCGAGGGCCCGCGCGGCACCGCCAAGACCACGGCCGCGCGCGCGCTGGCCGAGCTGCTGCCCGGCGCGCCCTTCGTCACTCTGCCGCTGGGCGCCAGCCTCGAGCACCTGGTCGGCACGCTCGACCTCGGCCAGGCGCTGGCCGGCCATGCGCTGAAGTTCGCGCCGGGCCTGCTCGCGCGCGCCCATGGCGGCGTGCTCTATGTCGACGAGATCAACCTGCTGCCCGATGCGCTGATCGATTCGCTGCTCGACGCGGCCGCCAGCGGCGTCAACGTGGTCGAGCGCGACGGCATCTCGCACCGCCATGCCGCGCGTTTCGTGCTCGTGGGCACCATGAACCCGGAGGAGGGCAGCCTGCGCCCGCAACTGCTCGACCGCTTCGGCCTCTGCGTGCAGCTGCGCAACCTCGAGGACCGGGCCGAGCGCCAGGCCGTGGTGCGCGCGCGGCTGGCCTTCGACAGCGATCCCGAGGGCTTTCGCGCGCGGCATGCGGCGGCCGAGGCCGAGCTCGCCGCGTCGCTGCGGCGCTCGCGCGCGACGCTGGCCGATGCCAGCGCGCTGCCGTATGGCGATGCGGTGCACGAGGCCGTGGGCGCGCTGTGCATCGCCGCGCAGGTCGATGGCCTGCGCGCCGACCTCGTGATGCTGCGCGCGGCGCGCGCGCTGGCCGCGCTCGAAGGGGCCGAGGCCATCAGCGAGGAGCATGTGCGGCGCGTGGCCGAGGCCGTGCTGCTGCACCGGCGCAAGCCGGGCGTGGAGGCGACGCCGCCCGCGCAGGCGCCGAGCGCGCCACCGCCCTCGGCCGCCGAGGGCGAGAGCGCCGTCGACGACGGCGCCGATACCGATGCCGGCGACGGTGACTGGGGCGCTTTGCCCCCCGAGCCCGTCGGCGTCGCCCGCGTCAAGCCGCTGCGCCCGCTGATCCCGGCCGCCTCGCTCGCAAAAAAAGCCTGAGCCTCCGGAACACCGCACCCGCTGGCGCGCGCCAGGGTGACCGGAGGCAGGCGTCATCGGGACCGGGCCGCGAAGCCTGGCATGGCATCGTCGCCGCCGACGCGGCGCTGGACTGGCCGCGCACGCTCGCCGCGCGCGGTGCCGGCCCGCTGCGCCGCGAGCACCTGCGCCGCCGCCCGCGCGAGACGCCCGAGGGCGCGCTGCACTGCTTCCTGCTCGATGCCTCGGCCTCGATGCGCAACGACGGCAGCCTCGCGCGCGCCAAGGGCCTGCTGCTCGCGCTGATGGACGAGGCCTACCGCCGGCGCGACCATGTCGCGCTGCTGTGCTTCGCAGGCTCGGTGGTCGAGCTGCGGCTGCCGCCGCGCCGCGCCAGCGCCTGGAACGACGACTGGATCGCGCCCATCGGCGCCGGCGGCGGCACGCCATTGGCGCTGGGCGTGCAGCGCGCCGACGAACTGCTCGAGCGCCATGCCGATCGGCGGCGCTGGCTCTGGCTGCTGACCGATGGCCGCAGCGCCGAGTCGCCCGCGCGGCCCGGGTCGGCCGACGTGGCCTACGTGGTCGGCTTCGAGACCGCGCGCGTGCCGCTGCATCGCGCGCAGTCGCTGGCCGCGGCGTGGGACGCGCGCTACCTCGACGCGGCCGCGTTTGACCCGCGGCAGGCCTAGCGGCTAGGATGCCGGCCATGCTCACCCGTCCTTCCCTCCACATCGCCGGCACCTGCTGTCGCGTTCTGCCATGGGGAGATGGCGGCTAGAGCGATTTCACGCGCACCCGCATGCCCGATGGCCACCCGTTGCAAGACCGGTGGCCTTTTTGTTTTTTGCAACGACCTCGAGAGTCCACACGCATGTCCCTCGTCCTTTACGACACCTGGTCGCGCTCCCTGCGCCCCTTCGTTCCGCTGCGCCCCGGCCCGGTGGGGCTCTACTGCTGCGGTCCCACGGTCTACGACCATGCCCACATCGGCAACCTGCGCACCTACGTCTTCGAGGACCTGCTGCGCCGCGTGCTGGAGTTCGGCGGCCACGAGGTGCGGCACGTGGTCAACATCACCGACGTCGGCCACCTGGTCTCGGACGCCGACGAGGGCGAGGACAAGATGGAGAAGGGCAGCCGGCGCGCGGGCGAATCGGCCTGGGCCATCGCCGAGCGCTTCACCGCGGCCTTTCGCGCCGACTGGCGCGCGCTGAACCTGCGCGAGCCCGCCGAATGGCCGCGTGCCACCGACCACATCCCCGAGCAGCTCGCCTTCATCGCCGAGCTCGAGCGCAAGGGCTTCACCTACCGCACCGCCGACGGCATCTACTTCGACACCGCGAAGCAGGACGACTACGGCCACCTCGCGCGGCTGGACAAGGCCGGCCTGCGCGCGGGCCAGCGCGTGGCGATGGGCGACAAGCGCGAGGCCACCGACTTCGCGCTCTGGAAGTTCAGCCCGCCCGGCACCCAGCGCCAGATGGAATGGGACAGCCCCTGGGGCCGCGGCTTCCCGGGCTGGCACATCGAGTGCTCGGCCATGTCGGCCCGCTACCTCGGCCCCTGGTTCGACATCCACTGCGGCGGCGAGGACCACATCGGCGTGCACCACAGCAACGAGATCGCGCAGACCCAGGCCTGCCACGGCACGCGGCTCGCCAACTTCTGGCTGCACGGCCATTTCCTCACGCTCGACGACGACCTGAAGATGTCGAAGTCCGACGGCGACTTCGTGCGGCTGCAGACGCTGGTCGACCGCGGCATCGATCCGCTGGCCTACCGCTACCTGTGCCTGGGCGCGCACTACCGCAGCAGCCTGCGCTTCAACGAGGCCGCGATCGCAGGCGCGCAGTCGGCGCTCGACCGGCTGCGCCGCGCCTATGCGGGCTGGCCGGAGGGCGGCATGGCCGACGCGAGCTTCGTCGCGCGCTTTCGCGCCGAGGTCGAGCAGGACCTGAACCTGCCGCGCGGCCTGGCCGTGCTGTGGGAGCTGGTGCGCAGCGACCTGCCGGCGGCGACGCGGCGCGCCACGGTCGATGTGTTCGAGGCGGTGCTGGGGCTGCGGCTGGCCGAATGGCGCGAGGAGGGCGACGCGGTGCCCGAGGCGATCGCGGCCCTGGCGCGCGAGCGGCTCGAGGCCCGTGCCGCGGGCGACTGGGCCCGGGCCGACCGGCTGCGCGAGGACCTGCGCGCGCAGGGCTGGCAGGTCGAGGACGGCGCGGCCGGGCCCCGGCTCAGCCGTGGACGCGGGTGACAGCAGGCCGGCGGCCGCGGACCGACAATCGCTTCCCATGAACGCCACGCCGCCCAAGCCACGCCCCATCCGCACCGCCGCCTCGCTGATCCTGCTGCGCGACGGGCCCGGCGGCCTCGAGGTGCTGATGCTGCGCCGGGCCGACAAGCCCGACGACCAGAACAGCGGCGCCAGCGTGTTCCCGGGCGGCGTGGTCGACGCGCACGACCGCGAGCTGCACACGCGCTGTGCCGGGCTCGACGACGCGGCCGCGAGCGCGCGGCTCGCGCTGCCCGCGGGCGGCCTCGACTACTACGCCGCGGCGGTGCGCGAATGCTTCGAGGAGGCCGGCGTGCTGTTCGCGAACGACGCCGAGGGCGCGCTGGTCGCGCTCGATCGCATCGATCCGGAGCGGCTGGCCGCGATGCGCGCCGCCGTGGCCGACAGCACCGAGGCGCTGCTCGCGCTGTGCGACGCCCAGGGTTGGCGCCTGGCGGTCGACCAGTTTGCCTATTTCAGCCACTGGCTCACGCCGCCCGGCATGCCGCGGCGCTTCGACACGCGCTTCTTCGTCGCGGCCATGCCTCCCGGGCAGGAGGTGCAGGTCGACGGCTTCGAGATCGTCGAGCACCGCTGGCTGCCGCCGGCCGAGGCCGCGAGCCCGGCACTCGGGCTCAAGCTGATGAACGTGACGCGGCGCGTGCTGCTCGAGCTCGCGGGCTTCGCCTCGGTGGCCGATTGCCTCGCGCAGGCGCGCGCTCGTGCGCGCGTGCGTCTCAACATGCCGCGGCTGGCCGACGGTCCCGAGGGCCGGCGGCCGGTGAACGTGGACGAGGCGCCCTACGACGAGGTGGCGCTGGTCGATCCCGACGGGCAGGGCGGCGGGCGCTATGCGCATGAGGCGGGGCTGTCGATGCGGCTGTCGCCGCGCGTGTGGCGCGTGACGGGCGCCGATGGAACGCACAGCCATTTCGTGGGGGGCGACGAAGGCTGGGCGCTGATCGATCCGGTGCCGGGCGAGGCGCTGCGCGCCGCGGCGCCGGGGCCGGTGCGCTGGGTGCTGGCCACGCGCGGCGAGGCATCGGCCGCCGGCTGGCCCGAGGCGCGTGCGGTCGCGCCGAAGACCGGGGAATCGCTGGACCTCGGCGGCGCGACGCTGCGGGTGCTGGACGGCGACGAGGCCGCAGCACGGCGCTTCCTGCTGGTCGAGGAGCGCATGCTGTTCTCGGGCAGCGCGCAGGGCGCGGACGTGGCGTGGCCCGACGATGCGGCGGTCGAATGGATCGCGCCCGCGCGCGGCTTCGTCGTGCGCCACGCGCCCGACTGAGCGCGGCCCGCCGTCCTCAGGAGCGCGGATCGCCGAGCCGCACCAGGCAGTCGACGATCGCATCGGCCGCCTCGTCCAGCCGCGGACCGGGCCGCATCATCAGGTCGAAGCGCGCCGCCGCGAAGCTGCAGACGCGGCCGCGCTTGATCGCGTTCATCGCCGACCAGCCGGGCCGCGCGGCCATTGCCGACAGCTCGCCGAGCGCCGACACCATCAGCACGTCGGGGTCGGCGCGCACCACGAACTCGGGGCTCATCTTCGGAAACGGCCCCAGCGTGCCGGGCACCGCGTTCGCGAGGCCCAGGCGCGCGAGCGTCTCGCCGATGAAGGAGCTCTCGCTCGCGGCCGCCATGCCGCCATGCACCTCGAAATAGACGCGCCGGCCCTGCCAGCCAGCGGGCACGCGCGCGCGTGCCGCGTCGAGGCCGGCATCGAGCCGGCGCCAGTAGGCCTCGCCCTTGCCGGGCTGGCCGGTGGCGCGCGCCACGGTCTCCATCACGCGGCGCATGTCGGCATGGGTCTTGGCATCGAGCGCCAGCACGCGGATGCCGAGCCGTTCGAGCGGTTCTGCGGCACGGCTGCGCGGGCGCAGCAGAACGAGGTCGGGCTTGAGCGCGACGATGCGCTCGATGTTCGCGTCGTCGATGCCGCCCACCTGCGGCAGCCGCTGCACCGCCACCGGCCAGTTGGCATGGCGGTCGATGCCCACCAGGCGGTCGCAGGCATCGAGCGCGCAGACGGTCTCGGTCAGCGAGGGCATCAGCGAGACGATGCGCCGCGCGGGCGCCGGCAGCTCGAGCACGCTGCCGCGGTCGTCGTCGAGCCGCACGCCCGCATGGACCAGCGCGGGTCCGCCGAGCGCGAAGGCCGCGGCCAGCGAGAGCGCCGAAGCGAAGTGGCGCGCGGGACGCGGGGAGGGTGCGAGGTCGTGGGGCTGGAACATCGGGGAAGAGGGAAGGCGGTGCTGCGCCGATTGTCGCCGCGGCCTTCATGGCCGGCCCCGGTTCGCGAGCCGCTCGCGGCGGCGTGCTTCCTCGGCGCGCGCATCGTTGACCGCGCGCAGCACCTCGCCGAGGTCGACCGGCCCGGTGTCGCGCGGCGGCGCGCCGCTGAGCTGCGTCTCGGGCCGCAACAGGCCGCGCTCGTAGAGATGCCAGATCTCCTCGCCATGGCGCGTCTCGCGCAGCTCGGGCGCGAAGCGGCCGAAGAACTCGCGCAGGTTCGCCACGTCGCGCAGCAGCATGCGCTGCGCATGGTTGTTGCCCGCGGCGTCGACGGCCTGCGGCAGGTCGATGATCACCGGGCCCTCCGCGCCGAGCAGCACGTTGAACTCCGAGAGGTCGCCGTGCACGATGCCCGCGCACAGCATGCGCATCACCTCGCGCACCAGCGTGGCGTGATGGCGCCGTGCGTCCTCGGGCGTGAACTCGACGTCGTTGAGCCGCGGCGCGGCCGCGCCCGCGGCATCGGTCACGAGCTCCATCAGCAGCACGCCTTCCCAGAAGCCGAAGGGCTCGGGCACGCGCACGCCCGCGTCGGCCAGCCGGTAGAGCGCATCGACCTCGGCGCTCTGCCAGTGGCTCTCGGTCATGCGGCGGCCGAAGCGCGTGCCCTTGGCGATGGCGCGGCGCTCGCGCGAGTTGCGGATCTTGCGGTTCTCGGTGTAGTCCACGGCCTGGCGAAAGGCCCGTTTGTCGGCCTCCTTGTAGACCTTGGCGCAACGGGCTTCGTCGCCGCTGTGCACGACGTAGACCATCGCCTCCTTGCCGCTCATGAGCTGGCGGCTGACGCTGTCGATCAGGCCTTCGTCGACCAGGGGTTGGAGTCGGGGCGGGATCTTCACTGCGCGGCCTCCTTCTTCGTGAAGGAAGCGAGCGCGGCGAAGCGCAGGGTGAAAGAGAAAACGAAACGATGCCGCGCGTGCGCGGCTGCTGTATCGAGCATGGGTGTAGGCACCTTGATTCGGAAACGAAAGACCGGGCGCCGCACGCGATGGCGCGCGCGGCGGGCTTGGCGAATCTCGGGCGGGGCTGCGTCGCGTGCAGCGCGGGGGCTGCGACGCTCAGCGAGGCGAAGGCATCAGCGGCGTGCGCGCAATGCGGTCGAGCGGCCGGGCACCGAGACGGTGGTGGGGGCAAGGACTGGCTTGTTCATTGCGTACCTCCTGTGGTGCGTGGTTGTCGAGGGTTGCGAATGTAGTCGCATGCGCGGCAACTGTGAAGCAGGTTGTTGGCACGAGGCCGGCGCTGTGTTCGGCGCGCGACAGCGCCACCTATCGCACATGGCTTCAGGATTCGACAAGGAATGCGTGGCGCGGACGCCCGAAACCATCGTCTTCGCAGCATGCAATTGCTAAACTGGTTGCCACAAGAAGATGCATGAGAACGCACCCTCGCGTGCCGCTTCTCTCGATCCGATCCGCACCGCTTTCGAGATCTTTTCAAATGACGCCTGAACAACGACTGGACCTGTGGCTTGCCGAGGAACGCGAGGTAGTCGAATTGCTTAATTCGGGTCCCGGTGTCGGCGTGGCACGGCCCGCGCAGCTCGTCGGCAAGAGCGGCCTCGAAGTCATGCACGCGATGATGAACGGGCAGCTTCCCTATGCGGAGTTCGCCAAGCACCTGAGCTTCTATGCCATCGCGGCACGCCCGGGCTCGGCCGTGTTCCAGGGCACGCCGCAACGCGAATACCTCAATCCCATGGGCACCATCCATGGCGGCTGGATGACTTCGATCCTCGATTCGGCGCTGGGCTGCGCGGTGCTCGCATCGCTGCCGCCGGGGCAGGTCTACACCACCGCCAGCCTCGAGACCCGCTACGTGAAGGGCCTCACGCTCGACGTGCGGCGCGTGCGCGCCGAGGCCACCGTCACGCGCATCGAAGGCCGCATGGCGCTGGCCGAAGCCAGCCTGGTGGGGCCGGACGGTACGCTGTATGCCAAGGCCACCACCGAGTGCCGGCTGTTCGACATGCGAGCGCCGGCGCCCGCCGCCGTGTCGAGGCCATCGACATCGGCCGCGTCCTAGAAGCGAATCGCCCTTCGGGGCGATTCGCTTTTGGGGCCGGCCTTGTCAGGCCAGCATCTTGCGCAGCACCGCCGAGAGTCCCGAGCCGGCGATCAGCGCGATGAAGAAGCGCATCCAGCCGGCCTTGCGCTGGTAGATGTTGGCGACCCAGATCGCGCCCGTCACGAGGCCGATCAGCCAGGCATCGCGCAGCGACAGCAGGAAGCCCAGCACGTAGGTGCCCTGTATCGCGATGCTGACCCACAGGCCCAGCAGCGACAGCGCACTGCGCGGCTTCGCGGGTTGCGCGGCCGCGGCGGGTTCGGCCGGGCGCGTGTCGTTGCGTGGCGGTGCCTGTTCGACTCGCCGTGCCTCGTCCTGCGCGCGCTGGCGTTCGCGCTCGGCCTCGCGCTTCGCCTTCTTCTCGGCCGCGATCTGCTCGGGTGTTTTCTCGAGCACCGGCTCGGGCGCGCGCGCGGGCTGCCACCACGTGGGCAGGGGCGCGAGGCCGGCGGCCGACTGCTGGCGGAAGTGGCCCGCGGGCAGCGGCGCGCGGGCCGGCGCCGGCGCGACGGCGGGCGCCGACGCATGCTTCGCGGCCAATGCCTTCACGCGCCGCAGGTAGGGCTCGGCCCGCGCGGGATCGGCCATCGCGATGAAGTTCGCATAGCCGCGCAGCGCGGCGACCACGTCGTGCTGGCCGTTCCAGTGCAGGCCCTGCGGACCGTGGCGCTCGGCCTGGTGCAGCACGGCGCGAAAGCGCCGCAAGGTGTCGCGGTCGGTCGAGAGCTTGTCGTTGACCACGATGCCGGTCACGTGCTGCTGCTGGTGGCGGCGCATCACCTGCTGCTTCTCGGGATGCACCACGAGGCCTTCGCTGGCCACGATCTGCTTGGCGCGCCACAGCAGCTTGCCGACGTCGCGGCCATGCTCGGCATCGGCCGAGAAGCTCAGGTCGTCGGCATAGCGCGTGTAGCGAAAGCCCAGCTTGGCGGCGCAGGCGGCCAGCCGCGCGTCGAGCCGGCGGCACAGCAGGTTGGTGAGCATCGGGCTGGTGGGCGCGCCCTGCGGCAGCACGCGCTCGCCGCGCGCGACGAAGTAGCGCTCGCCGTCGAGCTCGACCTCGTCGGTCGGCGCCTCGGTCGCGAGCAGCGCGAACAGGGTCGCGACCTGCGGCGAGTAGCCGAGCTGGCGGAACACGCCGCGCACGCGGCGCAGGCCGATCGAGGGAAAGAAGTCCTGGAGGTCGAGGTTGACCACCACCGCCTGCCCCACGTGCGGCGCGGCATTGCTGAGGATCGAGCGGCCCGGCAGGAAGCCGTGCACCGCTTCGTGCACCGGCACCTTGGCCAGCACGTTGTCGAGCACCCAGTACTGCGCGCGCTTGAGCCGCGGCATCGGCGCCGAGATCCGGCGCTCGCCGCCGGTCTTCTTGGGCACGGTGAAGCACTGGTAGTGGCTCACGCGCGCGACCTCGCGGTGCCAGGCCAGGAAGCGCAGTTCCCCGAGTTCCAGGCCCATGGCGCGCGCGAGGTCGGTGGCGTCGTGCAGCGCCGGCAGCGCATGGCGCGCGAGCGACTGCTCGTCGCTGCGCGCCTCGTTGAGCCCGCCCGAGACGCCTTCGCCCAGGTACAGCAGCTCGCGCTGGCGCCGGCCGTGCCAGTCGAGCGCGCGCGCATGGCGCTGCTGCGCGAGCCGCTGGCGCGTTTCCTCGCGGCGTTCGCGCGCCCGCGCCATGCGTTCCTTGCGCATGGCCTTGAGCGCGGTCTCGCGGTCCTCGATGCCACGCAGCTCGTTGCCGAGTTCGCTCAGCGCGGTCTGCAGCTCGCCCTCGCGGCGGATCAGTTGCGCCTCGACCGTGGGCTGCGCCGTGTCGCGCGGCCAGAAGCCCAGGCGCTGCATCTCCTCGAGCACGACCTCCTGCTTGGAGCTCGCGCGGATGCGCGCATAGAGCTGCTCGCGCGTGAGCGCCGAATCGGGTACGGAGGAGGGAGGGGGGTGGGTCATGGGCGGTGTGCGCCGCATGGACCGATGCACTGGAAGAAAAAAGATGCGAACGGGACGGGAATCTCGTCGAAGAGCCTGAGGACTGGACAGCTCCACTCGACGCCGTACGCGCATGGTGGCGCGATGAGCTTCGAAGAAGCCGCACCGTCATCGCGCCACCATGCGCGTACGGCACAGTGAAGAGATGTCCAGTGAAGCCTGGGAAGTGCTGAGATCGAGGATGGCGATGCGCCATCCGGATTGCAAGAGCCTTCCCGCCCCGCTCGCAAAACCAGTGTATCAGCCGATGCTTGCAGTCCTTTCTTCCGAGTCGGTCGCGGGCTTCGGTGCGCCCGTGGTGGTGCCAAGGGCCAGCGCGGCCGAGGCCGTGGCCAGGCGCAGCGCGAGCATGTGTTCGCACGGCCCCTTCGTCATGCGCAGGCGGATGAAGTGGTCGCACTGGCATTCGCCGGTGGCCACGCGCTGGTCGGCATCGAGCTGCAGCCGCACCTGGTACTGGCGCGAGGACTTGGTGCCGCACAGGCCGCTGAGCAGCAGACCGCCGTCGGCACGAGCCTCGACCTTCGCGTCCTTCAGGCGCCCGGCCTGCACCAGTTCGGCCGCGGCCGCTTCCTCGGGGCTGGCATGGCGCAGCCGCTCCATCGGCAGCGGCTCGCGGCTCAGTTCGCGCAGGCGCCACACGCCGTGCGCGATGTCGTACACCACGCGCCCGGCCTGCACATAGCCGCCGAGCGCCGACTCGACCGTGAGCGGCGAGAGCCCGGTGGCCGCGGCCAGCTCGGCGGTGGTGGCGCGCCAGCGTTCGCCGAGCGCCGCGAACACGCGCAGCAGGCTGTCCTGGTCGACGTCGTGGCGCGGCTGCAGCAGCTCGAAGTGGCCGTTGCGCGACCAGTCGTTGGCGGTCCAGCCCGACAGGCCCAGCGTGAACTCCATGTCGGGCAGCCGCGCGACCCAGAAGCTCGGCATGCCGGTGCCCAGCAGGTGCACCGTGAAGCCCTGCGCCACCGGCACCAGCCGTTCGAGTTGCAGCAGCCGGCGCCGGCCCCAGACGCGGATGTCGATGTCGGCAGGCGCGTCGTGCGAGGAACGCGGGCACACCAGTTCGTGGCCCCAGGGCTCGAACAGGATGCGCACCGGCTGCCCGGGCCGCAGGATGAAGCGCAGCGAGCGCGGGCCCGCGCGCTCCTTGCGCCGCCGCAGCACCAGGCAGATGTTGTGCACGTCCATCGGGTGCAACTGCAGCCGGTGCGCGGGCAGCAGCATCGCGCTGCTGACCTGCAGGAAGCCGCGCACCCAGCTGTCGGGCACCTCGATCTTCGGTTCGTGGAAGGCCGGGTCGTTGCCGCTCTGCACCTGGAAGCCGCCGGGATCGATCGCCAGCCGCGTGGCCTTGTAGTCGCGGATCTTCTGGAACTCGTCGTAGAGCGACTCGGAGTAGTCGACGTTGGTGGTGCCGAAGGCGTGGTCGCTCACGCGGTCGAAGACCTCGTGGCCGCAGGAGAACATGCCGTAGCTCGACTCGTCCTGGCTGAAGCACTCGAAGAACACGCGGTCGGGATGCACCGTGATCACCGGGTCGAGCACGAACCAGGCTTCGCGGTTGACCTTGTAGAGGTGGTCGAAGTAGCGCTTCTGTGCCCGGTAGAAGGGCTGCAGCATGGCCGACTTGCGCTGGCGCAGCACGTCGAGTTCCTCGCGCAGCGGCGCCATCCGTGCCTTGAGCTCGTCGCTGCGCGCCATGTACTGCGAGAGCAGTTCGCCTTCCTGGCTCGCGAGCCATTCGAGATAGGCGCTCTTGTCGCGCGGCTGGAAGCGCAGGTCGCCCACCACCACGTCGTGCAGCGCCGACATGCCTTCGCGAAACGGCAGGTGCCGGTTGACCTCGCCGATGAAGTGCACGGGCGCGCGCAGGGTGTCGGGCGCGAACTGCAGCGCGGTGCTGGTGGGCGTCTGCTGCGCGCCCGAGTGGCCGAAATAGCGGTACTGGAACTTCATGCGGCGGGACCTCCGGCGACGGCGGCCCGGCGCGGCGCGACGGCGCGCACGGGCGCGGCCTGCAGCGGGTTCTCGAGCGCCGGATAGCGTTGCTGGATGCTGCGCAGGCCGGCCACGTAGCGGGCGCGCTCGGTGATGGCGCCGCTCACGGCCTGGCGCGCGAACACGCGCGCGACGATGCGCGCGGCCTCTTCGGACTGTTCGGCCTGCGCCGCGAGGAACTCGCTCACGCGCGCCTTGGCGAGCCGGCCGCGGTTGGCCTGCGACAGCACGGTGAGGAAGTAGGGCTCGAGCCGCGCCAGCACCTCGGGCTTGCCGCCCGCGGCGGCCGCCAGCCAGTTGGTCACGAACAGCTGCATGCCGCTCGAGGGATGCTGGCTCAGCTGCAGCATGTAGGTGGTGACGTCGGTGAGTTCGAAGTGCGCCGTCAGCAGTTCGCGGCCCAGGCGCTGCGCGCCGGGATCCTTGTGGTCGCACAGGCGCACCAGCAGCGCGGGCGTCCATTGCGGCGACTGGCCCTGTGCCGCGAACCACTGGCGCGCCCAGGCGAGCGCGTCGTCCCAGCGGCTGTCGAAGATGCGCAGCGCGTCGTCGAGCTGCGCGAGCGTGCGCTCGGGTTGCGCGGCGAGCTGTTCGCAGGCCCATTGCCGCGCGGCGGCGGCATCGACCAACCCCAGGCTCGCGGTCTGCAGCACGTCGAAGGCCTCGGCCGGCTGCTGCGGCAGCAGCCAGGCGCCCAGCCGTTGCGCGCCCTTGCTGCGCGCCTCGAGCAGCCGCACGGTGGTGGCGCTGTCGCCCGCGCGCGTGTGCGCGGCCAGCGGCCCGCACAGCCACTGCAGCAGCGAATCGAACACGCCCTCAGCCGCCTCGGTGCGGAACAGTTCGTCGCGCAGCATCGGCATCAACGCCGCGCCGAAGTCCGGGTGATCGGGCAGCAGCTGCGCGAGCTTGGGCGCGACCGCGCTGCGCACGCGCGGCATCGGGCTGGCGCAGAACACGGCGAAGAGCGCGGGCTGCGCGAGCAGCGTGTCGTCGGGCAGCGCGGTGAACAGGCGCACGCCGGCGCCGCGCAGCCGCTCGTCGTCCGACTGCAGCAATCGCGTCAGCACCTCGATCGGCAGGCCTTGAACGGATGCCGGATGCAGCAGCAGCCACTCGGCCGCGAGCGCGACCACGTCGGGGCTCGCGTGGTCGAACAAGGCCAGCAGTTCGGCCAGCGGCGCCTTCGAGCCGGCTTCGCGCAGCGGGTTCTGCAGCGCCCATTGCAGGTTCTCGCAGATGGCTGCGAGTTCGGGCGCCTGCGCATCGCAGCGCGCGAGCCAGTCGAGCAGCGCGGTGCACAGTGCGTCGAAGCTGTCCGCGGCCTCGGGCTGGCCGGCCGCGGCCTGCAGCAGCAGGCGCGAGGCACGGCGCACCTCGGCGTCGGCCGAGACCAGCAGGCGCAGCAGCAGTTCGACGTCGCGGCTGTAGCGCGCCGGGTCCTCGGCGATCAGGTCGAGGGCATGGCGACGTGCTTCATCTAGTGGCGAATCGATCAGCGGCACGAGCCATGAGCCGGCCGGCTCGCCGGCCTCGATGCGCTCGCGCACCAGCGCCAGGGCGAAACGCGCCGTGTCGCTCCAGGTGCTCGCGAGCAGCTCGCGCAGCTGGGCGCCATCGAGTGCCTGGCAGAAGCTACGGTTGTCCTGCAGCGCGCGCGCCGCGAAGGCATGCACGCCGGCACAGCGCGACTGCTGCATCAGCTGCAGCAGCGCCTCGGGATGGCGGTCCCAGCGTTCGGGCCAGGCCTCGCCGCGTTGCGCGCGGTGCTCGGTCGGCGGCGTCTCGCGGCGCCAGTAGAGGCCGCCGGCCAGCGTGGTCCATTCGGGGTCGTGGCGATGCAGCAGCTGCATCACGACCAGCCAGCGGCTGTAGGGTCCGCTGTGCCAGACGCGCGTCTCGCGGTTCCAGCCCGCGTCCTCATGGCGCGCCGCGACGGCCGCGTTCGCATCGTCGGCCGCGAGCAGCACGCCCATCGCGAGCCGCAGCCAGTCGCGCTCGTCGGCCGCACCGCGCAGCGCGAGCCGGCGCAGGGTGCGCCAGGTGCGGCGGCGCAGGTAGTCGTGCGTGCGCTGGCTCAGCGCGAGCCGGCTGTCGGGGCGCACGATCTCCTTCGCGATGTCGACGTAGCGGCCGTTGAGCATCGCCCATTGGCTGGTGCCGCGAAAGCCCGCGCGCTGCGTTTCGATGCGCTGGTTCAGCAGGCCCAGCAGGCGGTAGTCGCCCGCGAACTCGGCACCCTTGTAGAGCCGGCGCCAGGCGCGGAAGCTGCCCGCGGCCGGCGACAGCTGCTGCGCCACGTCGTGCAGCGCGCTGCGCGCCAGTCCGGCGGGCTGGTCCTCGTCGAGGCCTTCGAGCAGTGCGAGTTCGAACAGCTGCTGTGTCCAGTCGGTGTGCGCGAGGCTCTGCCAGTGCGCGGGGTCGGCGAGCCGTTCGCGCAGCAGCGCGGCGCCATCGGCCACCGGCATCACCTGCGCCTCGGTCCAGGCGCGGCGCAGCGAGCCGGGCCAATCGTCGACGACGCGCTCGGCTTCCGCGGCGCGCCGTTCGGCGGGCCACAGTGCGAGCGCGGCCCAGCGCGCGATGCGCGTCACCTTGGGGTCGGTCGCGCGGCGCGAGAGCTCGAGCATCGCCTCGAGAGCGCCAGCGTCGCCGCAGCGGCCGATGGCCCAGGCGATGCAGTAGTCGAGCATCGCGTCGCCGGTCTCGATCAGCTCGACCAGGCGCGGCACCGCCTGCGCGAGCCGGCGTTCGCCGAGGCGCCACACGGTGCGGCTGCGGCGCAGCGGCGGCAGCAGGCGCCAGGCATCGGGCGCGATGCGGTTGAGCAGGAGGGTGTCGGCCGCAGAAGAGGAGGCGGTGGCCGGTGTCGCGGGTGCCGATGCAACGAGCGGCGCGCCTTCGAGTGCGAGGCCACGCGCGAGTTGCGCGGTCAGTGCGTCGCCGAACACCGCCATCGCCTTGTCGAGCGCGAGCGGCGCGGGCGTCAGCACGGTCTCGCGCCACTGCAGTCCGTCGCGGCTGCTGCTCAGGTGCACCACGTGCCCGGCATCGGCGGGCAGCTCGAACAGTTCGATGGTGGCGTGTTCCGTGACCGCCGATGTCCCCGGTCTCGTTCGTGTGAGTTTCTCGGATCGAATGCGCTTCACGCGGAGGCCTCCCTGCCTTCGGTTGAATGCCCCCGATCGCGCGGTGTGGCCGATCGGGGCAGCCGCCTATCTTAGGCCCTGCAGCTGCATGCTTCGATGACGCGCGAATGAGCGGCGGCTCACCATGCCATCTGCCGCCACGGGCTGTGCTCGTGCGAGAGCAGGTGGGCGGTGGCGCGCTGGAAGGTGTCGGTGTCCTCGGCGATGCGGTCGAGGTCGTGGGTGGCGAGCCAGAACGCGCGCCCGACCACGAAGCTGTCGCCGAAGTCGCGCCACGACTGGTAGGAGGGCTGCGCCATGCGCGCCGCGCTCGCGATCGCGTTCCACGACTCCTCGGCGCGCAGCAGTTGCGCGTCCTGGATCAGCCGGTGCAGCTGCACCAGCCGGCCCATGTCCCAGGCCATGATGCTCGCGGGCAGCGGCCGCGGCAGCTTGTCGAACAGGCCTTCCTCGGCCGCTTCGTACCAACTTTCGTAGTAGTCGCGCGTGCTCTCGAGATCGAGGCCGCGCGCCACCGCCTCGCCGCGCAGCGCCGCGAGATTGGCCTGCGCCACCGCGGCCGCGTCGCTTCGGCTGCCGCGATGCAGGCGCTCGACGCGCGGGTTCACCACCGCGTAGTGGGCGCGGTGGCCCTGCGAGAGCAGCGACTCCGTGACCTCGCGCGCGCTGCTGGCGTTGGTGACGCCCCAGGCCGAGGCCAGCAGCGCCACGGCGGTGGCGCGGTCGGATTCGGTGGTGAGCGCGTTGATCGGCAGGTAGGACTCGGCCGCGTACACCGCGCCGAGCGCGAGGCCGCGATGCTGCGCGGGCGTGAGCGGCGTGCCGTTCTCGAGCCGATTGAAACTGAATGAAAAAAGCTTGCGGACCTTGTCCAGGAATCCCATGGCGCCGCCCCCTTGTGTTCGCCTGTGCGGGCGTAGGCTAGGTGCGCCGGGCGCGCTTCGCCAGTGCCTAAAGTCATTCGGCGTCGTGGCGCGTGCTGTGTAGCATCGCAGCGTCGTGCAATGCCACGGCGCCGTTCGTTCCATCGCATCCGCCGCCATGTCCAGCACCGAACCTCTCGCGCACTCCAGCTTCCTCTACTTCACGGGCCAGGGCTCCGACAAGGTCTACCAGGTCCACCTGCGGCCGAAGGACGAGGGCTGGGTGGTCGACTACGGCAACGGCCGGCGCGGCGGCACGCTGGCCACCGGCACCAAGACCAGCAGCCCGGTCGGCTACGAGGCCGCGCTCAAGATCTACCAGAAGGTGGTGAAGGAGAAGACCGGCAAGGGCTACACCACCGATGCCTCGGGCGCGCTCTACACCGCGTCCGAGTTCGCGGGTCGCAGGAGCGGCGAGCTGCCGCAGCTGCCGACGCTCATCGCCGAGACGCAGCTCGCGCGCTACCTCGACGACCCCGGCTGGGGCCTGCAGGAAAAGGCCGATGGCGAGAACCGCATGCTGCTGATCGAGGAGGGCGCCGTGCGCGGCACCAACCGCCGCGGCCTGTTCGTCGACATCCCGCAGGCCTGGGTCGCGACCGCCGCGCTGCCGGCGGGCCGCGCGGTGATCGCGGGCGAACACGTGGGCGATGGCTTCCTGGCCTTCGACCTGCTCGAGGCCGCCGGCGAGGACCTGCGCGCGCAGGCCTTTGTCGAACGCTTCCAGCGGCTCGAGGCCTTCGCGACCGCATTGCCATGGATGGCCGTGCTGCCGCTCGAGACCGAGGCCTCGGCCAAGCACCGGCGCGCGGCCGAGCTGCGTGCCGCGCATGGCGAGGGCTTCGTGCTCAAGGCGCTGGCCGCGCCCTTCGCCGCGGGGCGCAGTGCCGCGAGCCTCAAGTTCAAGTTCCAGCAGAGCGCGACCTGCGAGGTGCTGCGCGTCAATGCGCAGCGCTCGGTGGCCGTGGGCCTGCGCGACGAGGCCGGCGTGCTGGTCGACCTCGGCAACGTCACCGTGCCGCCGAACGAGGCGCTGCCCGCGCCCGGCACGCTGGTCGAGGTGCGCTATCTCTATCGCTACGCGGGCGGCAGCTTCGAGCAGCCGGTCTATCGCGGGCAGCGGCCCGACATGGCGGCCGAAGATGCGCTGCTGTCGCAGGTCACGCGCATCAAGGACCGCGGTGCGGTCGCGGAAGAAGAGCGCGACGACGGGAGCGACGTCGCGTGAGGGGCCCGCACCGCATCGCCTGCGGCCTGGCCCTAACCGTCGCGCTCGCGGGCTGCGAGAAGCCCGCGCCGCCGCCACCGCCGCTGAGCAAAGAAGCACAGATCACGCGCGACGCACCGCCCGAGCTGATGTTCCGCGGCACCTTCGCCGGGCGGCCGATCCACCTGGTCGTGAACGACTGCGAGGTCTACAGCGTGCGCAGCCTCGAGGGCGGCGAGGTCGAATGGACCTCGGTGCTCAAGCCCGAGTTCTATCCCTTCTTCAGCGTCTGCCAGCGCCAGTCGCTGCAGGTCGAGGGCAGCGTGATGACGGCCCAACTGGGCCGCATGGCGATCGGTGCCGGCGGTTGCTGCGCCACCGGCGGCACCTACCGTTCCACCGACGGCATCGCCTGGAAGCGGACCGGGTACTGACACCCGGCAGCCGCGACGCGGCTCAGGCCACGACGATGCGGCCGGGATCCGCCGAGCGCAGGATCTCGGCGCGGTCGCCGGTGGGCGGATAGATCCACTCGGTGTTGATCTGGTGCTTGAGCGCTTTCGCCTCGGCACCTTCCATCTTCACTTCGCGCGACCAACCCTCGGTGTACACGGCGCCCCAGGGACCGAGGTCCAGGCAGGTCACGTACTTGGGCTGCGAATAGGCGATCTTGGGCAGCCCCAGCAGGTCGGCCGCGACGTTGTGGCCGGCCGAGCGTCCGAGCGCCATCGCGTGCTGGCACGACATCATCGCGACATTGCCATCGTCGTCGGTGGCGGCGCGCGCGGCATCGCCCGTGACGAAGACGTTCGGAACGCCCGGTACCTGCAGGTTGCGGTCGACGAGGATCCGGCCCGCGGCATCGCGCTCGGCGGGGATCTGCTGCGTCAATGCGGTCGCGCGCATGCCGGCGGTCCAGATCACCGTCGCTGCCTCGATGCGTTCGCCGCCCGAGGTGGTGATTCCTTCGGCGTCGATGCTCTCGACCTCCACGCCCAGCCGCCAGCTGACGCCCTGCGACTTCAGCGCCTTCTCGATCACCGGCCGCGGACCCGGTCCGAGGTCGGGACCGATCGCATCGGCGCGCTCGACGACGATCACGCGCGGTTCGATGTCGCCGCCCATGATCTCGCGCAGCCGCGCGGGCATCTCGGCCGCGGTCTCGATGCCGGTGAAGCCGCCGCCGACCACCACGATGGTGTTGCGCGCGAGCGAGGAGGGCTGTCTGGCGAGCTTGCGCAGGTGCGCGTCGAGCGCCACGGCGTCCTCGTACTGGTCGACGCTCAGCGCGTGCGCATGCAGGCCGGGCACCGGCGGGCGGAAGAGCTTGCTGCCCGCGGCGAGCACCAGCCTGTCGTAGGCGAGCGTCTGGCGCGCGCCCGCGGCGTCGACCACGTCGACCTCCTGCGCATCGGTGCGGATGTGGTCCACGCGTGCCGCGAGGAAGCGCACGCCGACGGTATCGAACACGGACTGCAGCGGCGCCTTCATCGCCTCCTGCGGCACTTCGTAGAGGCGAGGGCGCACATGCAGCGTGGGCTCGGGCGCGACCAGCAGGATCTCCACGCCGTCGTTCGCATGGCCTGCCATGTCGAGTGCGCGCGCGGCGCTCAAGGCGCTCCACATGCCGGCAAAGCCGGCGCCTACAACCAGGATTCGTTGGGTCATTTTGGATGTTTCGGTTCTTCGAGGTTCAGGTCCCGCGGCGCATCGCGAAGGGTGCGGCGCGCGCGGGGTCTTCAAGACGATCCGGTGTGGATCGCTTAACTACGACTATACTGGTCGTAGTAAAAATTTCAATCGCCGATTTCATGAACCGACCCCTCGCCATGCTGGGCGCGTACACGAACATCCTTCGATGCGAGTCCGCGATCGCGGCGGGCGACGAGACCTGGCGCTCGGTCGCCGCGCTGATGCTGCCGTGCTATCGCAACGCGCTGAAGGTGTTGGCCCAGGGGCTGAGCACCGATGAGCAGCGGGCGTTCGAGCGCCTGGTGGTCGACGTTCATGCCGACGGCGAATCCATGCGGGTCGCGGCCAACGACCCTCGTTAGACGCACGGCATCCGCTCGTGCACATCCGCAACGCCAACCCAAGGAAGACTTCCCATGAAAACCGCATCACTCGCACTCGCGCTCCTCGCCTTCACCACCGGGGGCTCCGCTGTCGCGGCACCGCCCGAGCCGCAACGCGAAGTCATCGTTCCGGCCTTCGCCCATGCGATCGCCAACGTGCCCGGCAAGACGCTCACGGCGCTGGTCGTCAGTTACGCCCCCGGCGCGAAGACGCCCGCGCATCGCCACGGCCAGGCCTTCGTGGTGGGCTATGTGCTGGAAGGCGCGATCCGCAGCAAGCTCGACGACGGCCAGGAGGTCGTCTATCGCGCGGGCGAGAGCTGGACCGAGCAGCCCGGTGCCCACCACGCGGTGAGCGACAACGCGAGTGCCATCGAGCCCGCGAAGCTGCTCGCGATCTTCGTGGCCGATTCGAAGGAGAAGAACCTGGTCACGCTCGACAAGAAGTGAGCGCCGCGCGAGGGGTGGCTCAGTTACGATCCGCCCCTCCATTCCCACGGGAGCCAGCTTGAGCCACATCAGTGCCGGTGTCGAATACGGACTGCATTGCCTTCTTTATTTGTCGGGGCCTCCCACCGGAGTCACCGAAGCCAGCGTGCGCGACCTCGCCGAGCTCCAGGGCCTGTCGGTGGAGTTCGTGGCCAAGCTCTTCACCAAGCTGCGCAAGGCCGGCCTGACCGAGGCGACCGAGGGAAAGAACGGCGGCTTCCGCCTGGCCAAGCCCGCCGACCGGATCAGCGTGCTCGAGGTGGTGGAAGCCATCGACGGGCCGAAGGCGCTGTTCGAGTGCCGCGAGATCCGCGGCCGCTGCGCGGTCTTCGATGGCGAGGCGCCGCGCTGGGCGATGGATGGCGTCTGCTCGATCCACGCGGTGATGCTCGAGGCCGAGGAACGGATGCGGCAGGTGCTCTCCTCCCAGACGCTGGCCGACCTGGCCGGGCGTGTCGGCGCCAAGGCGCCGCACAGCCATGCGGGCAAGGTCGTGCATTGGATCGAGACGCGCAAGGCGCAGGGTTGACGCGTTCCTCGCGATCTCCGTCAAGTTCCGCTGTTTCTATCGTTCGCCAAGGTTCTTCTTGTCGCTAGCACCGCAGTCAAATTCCATTTCAGATTGATCCCCGCCGCACCCAGCAGAATCAATGCGATGCCGACGTACTGATGCAGCGACAGCTTCACATCGAGGAAGGTCGAATCGATGAAGATGGCGAGCGCGGGATACAGGAACGAGAGGGAGGCAGCCTGGGAGGCCTCGAGCTTCTGCAGTGCGCCGTAAAGAAGGATGTACATGACGCCGGTGTGGAAGACGCCCAGCAGCACCGTTGCGATGGCCTGGCGGGTGAACCCCTGCGAAAGCAGCCCGCCGAAATCGGCGAAAGGCCACAGAACGACTGCCCCGAGCACCATCTGAAGGAGCGCGATGAGCGTTGGCGGATGACCCTTGAGCAGTCGTGCGAACAGCGCGGCCACGGCATAGAGCGAGGCGGCTGCCAACGCTTGAAGTACGCCCATGAAATAACGAGCGTCGACGGAGTTGCCGGCAAGCGAACCAGCGCCGTGAGCGTCGATGGAGGGAGCTGCCGTGAGGTTGGAGATGAAGAACAGGCCCGTCAGCGATACCGCCGTCCACAGCGCGATGTTCGCGGTGATGCGCTCCTTGAAGACCAGGAAGCCCAGCACGATCATGATGATCGGCTGCGTGTTGTAGACGGTGGTTGCGACGCCGATGGAGGTCTTCTCGTAGGCCGCGAAAAGAAAATACCAGTTCGCCAGCAACGCGGCGCCGCCCATGAGGGAATACGCGATGAGCCTGGGCTTGAGGATCGAGGCACCGATGTAGCCGCGCAGCAGGCAGATCGCCAGCAGCACCAGCGCGCCGAAGAAGCAGCGGTAGAAGATGAGGCTGACTTCGGATTGGCCGGACATCAGGACCGTGATGCCGATGGTGCCGCAGATGGTCATGGCGGCGAGCATTTCGAAGACACCGGATTGCTTCATGAAAGGACTCGAAAAGTGAGGCCTGATGCTATGAAGTACCAGCTGGCGGCGGAATCGATTTATCTTCGATGTGAAATGAATCGCCTCATTTAAATAACCTTCTCTTCCCGCTTCTCCTTATTTAATGACGATGGACAAGATCGACAGAAGAATCCTCAAGATCCTGCACCAGGACAGCCGGATCACGGTCAAGGCGCTCAGCGAGAAAGTCCACCTGTCGCAGCCCAGCTGTGCCGAGCGGCTGCGGCGCCTGATCGAGCAGGGAATCATCGAGAAGTGCTCGATCCAGGTGTCGCCCAAGGCCCTGGGCTTTCCCATCGCGGCGATCGTCCGCGTCCGTCCGCTGCCCGGAGAACTGGCCCGGGTCGAAAAGCTCATCACCGAGATCGACGAGATCGTCCAGTGCGACAAGGTGACCGGCGACGATGCCTTCGTCTGCCGCATGCACCTGCGCAACATCGAGGAACTCGACCATTGCCTGCGCAAGATCGCCAGTTTCGCGACCACCAGCACTTCGATCGTCAAGTCGACGCTGGTGTCGAACAGGCTGCTGCCGCTCGACGGGGCGGACTGAAAGGGCGTGGCGTTTTCCGCGGTGCGTGCCGCACAATGCGCACCGAACGCCCCCAAAAACTAGGAGACACCCCGTGGGAGAACTTCTCTCGCTCCTGCGCTTCAGCGCCGGCTCGGGCCATATCTGGCTGGACGAGCAGCGCATGCTGCTCCTGCATGCGCGCGCCTTCGCCGAGCTGCGCAAGGAACTGCTCGACTCGCTCGGCATCGAGCGCGCGCGCGGCCTGCTGGTGCGCATGGGCTTCGCCTCGGGCTTGCGCGACGGCGAGGTGGCGGTGCGCGAGCGCCGCGCCGGCATGCGCGCGGAAGACGCCTTCATGCTCGGCCCGCGCCTGCATTCGATCGAGGGCATCGTCTCGGTGCAGAAGACGCAGCTCGAGTTCGACATCGCGACCAGGCAGTTCTATGGCGAGTTCCTCTGGGAGAACTCGTGGGAGTGCGAGGCCCACGTGGCCGAGTTCGGCTATGGCGAGGACCCGCAGTGCTGGTCGCAGATCGGCTATGCCTCGGGCTACACCACGGCCTTCATGGGGCGCATGGTGGTGTTCAAGGAGGTCGAGTGCACGAGCATGGGCGACAGCCGCTGCCGCATCGTCGGCCAGCCGGCCGAGGACTGGCACGACGACCACTACCTCGACTACTTCCGCCAGCACCACGTGGCCGAGAACCTGATCGAGTTCAACCTCGGGCTGCAACACATCCGCCGGCTGCAGCCGCGGCGCGAATACGACCAGAAGCTGGTCGGCGTGTCGCCGGGCTTCCGCGCCGCCTTCGAGCTGATGCGCAGCGCGGTCGACAGCGCGATCACGGTGCTGCTGCTCGGCGAGACCGGCGTGGGCAAGGAGGTGTTCGCGCGCTGGCTGCACGACAACGGCCCGCGCGCGCGCCAGCCCTTCATCGCGGTGAACTGCGCCGCGATCCCGGCCGAGCTGATGGAGGCCGAGCTGTTCGGCGTGGAGAAGGGCGCCTACACCGGCGCCCACCATGCGCGCGCCGGCCGCTTCGAGCGCGCGCACGGCGGCACGCTGTTCCTCGATGAGGTCGGCGACCTGCCGCTGGCCGCGCAGGTCAAGCTGCTGCGCGTGCTGCAGACGGGCGAGGTCGAGCGCCTCGGCGCCGAGCAGCCGATCAAGGTCGACGTGCGCATCGTCGCCGCCACCAACGTCAACCTGCAGCAGGCGATGCAGGCCGGGCGCTTTCGCACCGACCTGTTCTACCGGCTCAACACCTTCCCGATCTCGATCCCGCCGCTGCGCGAGCGCACGGCCGACATCCCGGCGCTGGTCGCGCGCTTCGTCGAGAAATACAGCGCGCTCTACGGCAAGAAGCTGCGCGGCCTGACCGACAAGGCCGCGCGCGACGTGCAGAAGCACGCCTGGCCCGGCAACATCCGCGAGCTCGAGAACGTGATCGAGCGCGCCGTGCTGCTGGCACCCGACCACGGCGACATCGAGGCCAGCCACCTGTGGATGTCGCCGCCCGGCACGCCCGATGGCAGCGGGCTCGATGCCAAGGGCCAGGTCGGCGCGCCGGCCGAGGCCGCGGGCGAGGGCAGCGAGCTCGACGCACTGTGCCAGCGCGTGCTCGAGCAGAACATCGACATCGCCTCGCTCGAGCGGCGGCTGATGCAGACCGCGATGCAGCGCGCCAAGGGCAATCTCTCGCAGGCCGCGCGCCTGCTGGGCATCACGCGGCCGCAACTGGCCTACCGGCTCAAGAAGGAAGGCCTGCCGGCCTCCTGAGCCCTTCGCGGCGTTTTCACCATTTGATCAAGCTGCACCGCAGCAAATGATCAAACGAGCATCCGGGACTACCCGGGGCTCGCGGCCCGCCGGCATCGCGGGCCTTTGCAAATCAATCACTTAGGCGTGCTGGCACGCCCGTTGCCCTTATTGGCACGGGCGGCGCCGTTGTCGTCCACCAAGTGATGGATTGAACAAGTGATGCCTTCGATGCCTGTGAGCCACCCCAGCGACAGCGCGGCCCGGATGACCGGCCAGCCCTGTTTCGTGCGCGTGACCGGTACCCGCGATGCCCGCTTCGTCGAGTTCGAGTTCGCCATCGGCGACCCCGAGCTCGCGGTCGAGCTGGTGCTGCTGTTCGACCAGTTCCGCGAGTTCTGCGCCCGCCACGAGGTGCGCCACCTGACGACCGAGGAGGGCGCGCGCCTGGACTTCGAGCGCATGAAGTGGCGCTTCGGCGCGCCCGGCATCGAGCACTGACACGCCCACCCACCGTTTTTTCCAAAGAGACAACCCAAGGAGACCCCACCGTGCAAGTCGACATCAAGACCTCGGACATCCGGCCGATCCGCCAGACCTTCTCGCACGTGGCGCGGCGGCTCGGCGACAAGCCGGCCTCGCGCTACCAGGAAGCCACGCTGGACATGCAGCCCACGGCCAACTTCCACTACCGGCCGCTGTGGGATCCGCAGCACGAGCTCTACGACAAGCGCCGCACCGCGATCGTCATGGCCGACTGGTATGCGTTCAAGGATCCGCGCCATTTCTATTACGGCGTCTACACGATGACGCGCGCGCGCCAGCAGGAGGGCGCAGACCGGCAGTTCGAGTTCGCCGACAAGCGCCAGCTGCTGGCGCAGGCCGATGCCGGCGTGCGCGAGTCGCTGCAGCAGGTGCTGGTGCCGCTGCGCCACTACGAGTGGGGCGCCAACATGAACCACAGCTACTGCTGCGGCTACGGCTACGGCACCGCGATCACGCAGCCCTTCGTCTTCGCGGCCATGGACCGGCTCGGCATCGCGCAATACCTCTCGCGCATCGGCCTGCAGCTCGACGGCAACTCGGGCCAGGCGCTCGACGCGGGCAAGGAGGCCTGGATGTCGCATCCGGCCTGGCAGGGCGTGCGCCGCACGATGGAGAACCTGTTCGTCACGAAGGACTGGTTCGAGCTGTTCGTGGCGCAGAACCTGGTGTTCGACGGCCTGCTGTACCCGCTGGTCTACCGCCACTACGTGAACGCGCAAGGCGCGGCCACCGGCCATGCGCTGGCGATGCTCACCGAGTTCATGAACGAGTGGTTCGAAGAGAACGCGCGCTGGGTCGATGCCACGCTGAAGACAGCGGCCGACGAGTCGCCGGCCAATGCCCGGAAGCTCGCGGCCTGGTACGCCGACTGGCGCGCGCAGATCGCCGAGGCGCTCGCGCCGCTGGCCGCGCTGGCGCTCGGCGCCCACGGCGCGCCCGCGCTGCAGGAACTCGCCACGGCGCTCGACGCCCGCTTCGCGCGCTCGGTGCGCACCGCCTGAATCACCACCGCAAGGAGACCCATCCCCATGACCACCGCCACTGCAGAACTCTCCCGCACGCCGGTCTTCATCGCGCTGCAGATCAGCGAGAGCGCCCGCGCCATCGTCGAGGCCATCGTGGCCGACAACCCCGAGGCCAGCGTCAGCGAGTACCCCGCCATGGTCAAGATCGACGCGCCCGGCCGACTCACGCTGCGCCGCGCCACGGTCGAGTCGCTGCTCGGCCGCCGCTGGGACCTGCAGGAACTGCACCTGAGCCTGATCTCGCTGTCGGGAAGCATCGAGGAGACCGACGACGAGTTCACGCTGCATTGGGGCGCCTGAGCGCGCACCCCGAAAACCACCGCACCCACAACGACAACGCACAGGACGACAACGCCATGACGACCCCCAACAGCAGCACCGGCAAGCGCCTCGGCCTCAAGGAACGCTACGCCATGATGACCCGCGGCCTCGGCTGGGAGACCAGCTACCAGTCGATGGACGACGTGTTCCCCTTCGACCGGTTCGAGGGCATCAAGATCCACGACTGGGACCAGTGGGAGGACCCGTTCCGCCTCACGATGGACGCCTACTGGAAGTTCCAGGGCGAGAAGGAGAAGAAGCTCTACGCGATCATCGACGCGTTCCAGCAGAACAACGGCCAGTTCAACATCAGCGACCCGCGCTACCTGAACACGCTGAAGCTGTTCCTCACGGGCGTGTCGCCGCTCGAGTACGCGGCGCACCGCGGCTATGCGATGGCCGGGCGGTCGTTTCGCGGCGTGGGCGCGCGCGTGGCCTGCCAGATGCAGTCGATCGACGAGCTGCGCCATGCGCAGACGCAGTTCCACACCATCAGCCACTTCAACAAGTACTTCAACGGCCTGCACGATCCGCAGCACATGCACGACCGCGTGTGGTACCTGTCGGTGCCCAAGAGCTACTTCGAGGACGCGATGAGCGCGGGGCCCTTCGAGTTCGTGACCGCGATCTCGTTCTCGTTCGAGTACGTGCTGACCAACCTGCTGTTCATGCCCTTCATGAGCGGCGCCGCCTACAACGGCGACATGGCCACCGTGACCTTCGGCTTCTCGGCCCAGAGCGACGAGTCGCGCCACATGACGCTGGGCCTGGAGGTGGTGAAGTTCATCCTCGAGCAGGACCCGGGCAACGTGCCGATCGTGCAGAAGTGGGTCGACAAGTGGTTCTGGCGCGGCTACCGGCTGCTGACGCTGGTGTCGATGATGATGGACTACATGCTGCCCAAGCGGGTGATGAGCTGGTCCGAGGCCTGGGAGATGTACTTCGAGAAGAACGGCGGCGCGCTGTTCCAGGACCTCTCGCGCTACGGCATCCGCATGCCCAAGTACCACGAGGTGGCGAGCAAGGAGAAGGGCCGGCTCTCGCACGAGGCCTGGGCCATCTTCAACAACTACGGCCACGCGGCCAACATCAACGTGTGGGCACCGCGCCCCGACGAGATGGAGTGGCTGTCGGCCAAGTACCCCGACACCTTCGATGCGCTGTACCGCCCGCGCTTCGAATGGCTGGCCGCGCAGGAGCAGCAGGGCAAGCGCTGGTTCAACAACACGCTGCCGATGCTGTGCCAGACCTGCCAGATCCCGATGGCGTTCACCGAGCCCGACGACCCGACCAAGATCTGCTATCGCGAGAGCAGCTACCACGGCATGAAGTACCACTTCTGCTCCGACGGCTGCAAGGACGTGTTCGACGGCGAGCCCGAGAAGTACGTGCAGGCCTGGCTGCCGGTGCACCAGATCTACCAGGGCAACTGCTTCCCCGAGGGCACCGACCCGACGGTCGAGGGCTTCAACCCGCTCGCGGCGGTGCTCGACTACTACCACATCAACGTGGGCTCGGACAACGGCGAGTTCAACGGCTCGCCGGACCAGGCGAACTGGGATCGGTGGACGGGACAGGACACCTCGACAGAGCGCCGCGCCCCGCCCGAGCAAGAGGCGATCGTCGCTTGAGCCACAACGCGAAGCCGTCACTCATCCAGGAGAAAAAACATGTCCGTCATTGCACTCGCCCCGGGCTACACCGGCACCGTCGCCGATGCCGAGGAGCGCTTCCACGGCAACCGCCTGCTCTACATCGGCTGGGAAGACCACCTGCTGTTCTGTTCGCCCGTGTGCCTGCCGCTGCCCCCGGCCATGCCCTTCGGCGCGCTGCTGTCGGAGGTGCTGCCCGGCGTCTACGGCAGCCATCCCGATTTCGAAAGGATCGACTGGGCCACGGCCGAGTGGTTCGACTCGGGCAAGCCCTTCGTGCCCGACGCCGCGAAGTCGCTGGCCGACAACGGGCTGGTCCACAAGTCGGCGATCCGCTTCCGCACGCCGGGCCTGCGCGGCATCGAGGGTTCGTGCAGCTGAGGCTGCCCACGGAGCAAGGAGCGATGCCATGAGCTTCCAGATCATGATCGAGCCGCTGGGCCAGGGCGTGGCGGCGCGCGACGGCCAGACGGTGCTCGACGCCTGCCTGCGCGCGGGTGTGTGGCTGCCGCACGCCTGCGGCCACGGAGTGTGCGGCACCTGCAAGGTGCAGGTGCTCGAGGGCGAATGCGACCACGGCGATGCCTCGAACTTCGCGCTGATGGATTTCGAGCGCGACGAGGGCAAGATCCTGGCGTGCTGCGCGATGGCGCAGGCCGACCTGGTGATCGAGGCCGAGATCGACGAGGACCCCGACGCGCGCTTCCTGCCGCTCGAGGACTTCGATGCCGAGGTGGTGGAGGCGCGCATGCTGACGCCGACGATCCGCGGGCTGTGGCTGCGCACGCAGCGCGCGGCCTCGTTCCAGGCCGGGCAGTACGTGATGCTGCAGGTGCCGGGGGTGGAGGGGGCGCGCGCCTTCTCGATCGCGAATGCACCGGGCGAGGACCTGATCGAGCTGCACATCCGCCGCGTGCCCGGCGGCCGCGCCACGGGCTGGCTGCACGACGAGTTGCAGCCGGGCCAGCGGCTGCGCTTCACGGCCCCCAACGGACGCTTCTTCGTGCGCAAGTCGGCGCGGCTGCCGATGATCTTCGTGGCCGGAGGCTCGGGGCTGTCGAGCCCGAAGTCGATGGTGCTCGACCTGCTGGCCGAGGGCTGTACCTTGCCGATCACGCTGATCCAGGGTGCGCGCAATGCCGAGGAGCTGTACTACCGCGAGCTGTTCGAGCAGCTGGCCGACGCGCATCCGAACTTCACCTATCTGCCGGTGCTGTCGGACCTGCCCGAGGGCTCGGACTGGGCCGGTGCGCGGGGCTATGCGCACGAAGCGTTGAAGGCGCATTTCGCGAACGACTTCCGGGGGCACAAGGCCTACCTGTGCGGTCCGCCGCCGATGACCGAGGCCTGTATCGCGACGCTGATGCAGGGGCGGCTGTTCGAGCGCGACATCTACACCGAGAAGTTCTTTACGGCGGCGGATGCGGCTTCTGCTGCGCCTCGCAGTCCCTTGTTCAAGGCGCTCTAGATGCTGTGGCTTCGTTTCATCGAGGAGGCGTCGGGGCGGGCGCACGCCGATGGGGTACTCCCCTCCGCGAATGTCCCCCGCCTTCGGCTCCTCCTTTATTTCGCTGCGGGGAGTACCCCATCGACGTGCGCCTGGACGCAACGGTTGTTGACCCGCTCGCACCACCGCAACGCCCACGTGCACAGGGCAGTGGGTGCTTCCCGCAGCGAAATCAAGGAGGAGGCCGAAGGCCGGGGGACATTCGCGGAGGGAAGTACCCGCTGTCCTGTGCACGCGCCCCCGGCCAACCAAACGAGAACCTTCATGACCTTCTCAGTAGCCATAGACAACACCGGCGAACGCTACCCCTGCAAACCCGACCAGACCCTGCTCGGCGGCATGGAGCAACTGGGCCGCAAAGGCATCCCCGTCGGCTGCCGAGGCGGCGGCTGCGGCGTCTGCAAGGTCCGCATCGAATCGGGCCATGTGCGTCACGAGCGCATGAGCCGCTGCCACGTCAGCGCCGCGGAAGAAGCCCAGGGCTACGTGCTCGCCTGCAGGGCCTATCCGCAAAGCGACCTCGCGCTGCGCGCCGTCGACAAGTTGGCCCGCTGCATCGAACGGCATGCGGCAACGGCAACGGCTTCCAGAAATTCCAGTTCCCCCACCTGAAACCTTTTCAACCACCAAGGAGACTCTCATGGCAATCACCGGCGTCATCCGTCCCGGACACGTGCAACTGCGCGTGCTCGACATCGAGGCCGCGCTCAAGCACTACCGCGACGTGCTGGGCCTGATCGAAACCGCGCGCGATCCGCAGGGCCGCATCTACCTCAAGGCCTGGGACGAGCACGATCACCACAGCGTGGTGCTGCGCGAGGCCGACGAGGCCGGCATGGACTTCATGGGCTTTCGCGTCGATTCGCCCGCCACGCTCGAGAAGCTCGCGGCCGACGTCAAGGCCAGCGGCCTCGCGACCGATCTGCAGTGGATCGAGGCCGGCGAGCATCTGCGCACCGGCCGGCGCTTTCGCTTCACCGTGCCCACTGGCCATTCGATCGAACTGTTCGCCGAGAAGGAGAAGGTCGGCAACGGCATGTCCTACGAGAATCCCGAGGTCTATCCCGACGATCTCAAGGGCATGGCGCCCTCGCGCTTCGACCATTGCCTGCTGTACGGCGACGACCTCGACGGCACCATGAAGCTGTTCATCGACGTGCTGGGCTTCCAGCTCGCCGAGAGCGTGGTGGCCGGTCCCGAGCGCATGTACATCGCGGCCTTCCTGACCTGCTCGACCAAGCCGCACGACATCGCCTTCATCCGCCATGCCGAGAAGAACAAGTTCCACCATGCGTCGTTCCTGCTCGACAACTGGGGCGAGGTGCTGAAGGCGGCCGACATCATCTCGAAGAAGCGCGTGTCGCTCGACATCGGCCCCACGCGCCACGGCATCACGCGCGGCGAGACCATCTACTTCTTCGACCCGAGCGGCAACCGCAACGAGGTGTTCTCGGGCGGCTACATCTACTACCCCGACAAGCCGCCGCTGGTGTGGACCGACGACGAACTCGGGCGCGCGATCTTCTATCACGACCGCAAGCTCAACGAGAACTTCCTGAGCGTGCTGACCTGAGGAGCTTGCGATGAAGCAGTTCATGAACTTCATCGGCGGCGAGTTCGTCGCCGGCGCGAAGACCTTCGAGAACCGGGCACCGGTCGACAACCGCTTGATCGGCCTGGTGCACGAGGCCGGCGCGGCCGAGGTCGATGCCGCCGTGCGCGCCGCCCGCGCCGCGCTCGACGGCGAGTGGGGCCGCATGAGCGTCGCGCGCCGCGTCGAGCTGCTGCATGCGGTGGCCGACGAGATCAACCGGCGCTTCGACGACTTCCTCGCCGCCGAGATGGCCGACACCGGCAAGCCGCATGCGCTGGCCTCGCATGTCGACATCCCGCGTGGCGCGGCCAACTTCAAGGTGTTCGCCGACATCGTGAAGAACGTGCCCACCGAGAGCTTCGAGATGGCCACGCCCGACGGCGGCCAGGCGCTCAATTACGCCGTGCGCTCGCCGCTGGGCGTGATCGGCGTCGTCTGCCCCTGGAACCTGCCGCTGCTCCTGATGACCTGGAAGGTCGGCCCCGCGCTGGCCTGCGGCAATACCGTCGTCGTCAAGCCCTCGGAGGAAACGCCCGCCACCGCCACCCTGCTCGGCGAAGTGATGAACGCCGTCGGCATCCCGCCGGGCGTCTACAACGTGGTGCACGGCTTCGGGCCCGACTCGGCCGGCGAGTTCCTGACCCGGCATCCGGGCGTGAACGGCATCACCTTCACCGGCGAGACCCGCACCGGCGAGGCCATCATGGCCGCGGCCGCCAGGGGCGTGCGGCCCGTGTCCTTCGAACTCGGCGGCAAGAACGCCGGCATCGTGTTCGCCGATGCCGACTTCGACAAGGCCGTGGCCGGCATCACGCGCTCGGCCTTCGAGAACTGCGGCCAGGTCTGCCTGGGCACCGAGCGGGTCTATGTGCAGCGGCCGATCTTCGACAGGTTCGTCGCGGCGCTCAAGGCCAAGGCCGAGGCGTTGAAGCCAGGACCTTCGGAGGAGCCCGGCGTCGGCCTCGGCCCGCTGATCTCGCGCGAGCACCAGCGCAAGGTGCTCTCGTACTACGAGAGGGCCGTGCAGGAAGGCGCCACCGTCGTCACGGGCGGCGGCGTGCCCGCCATGAAGGGCGCGCTGGCCGAGGGCAACTGGGTGCAGCCCACCATCTGGACCGGCTTGCCGGAAACGGCCGCCGTGATCCGCGAGGAGATCTTCGGCCCCTGCTGCCACATCGCGCCCTTCGACACCGAGGAGGAAGCGATCGCGCTCGCCAACGCCACCGACTACGGCCTCGCCACCACCGTGTGGACCGAGAACCTCGGCCGCGCGCACCGCGTCGCCAAGCGCGTCGAGGTCGGCATCTGCTGGGTCAACAGCTGGTTCCTGCGCGACCTGCGCACCGCCTTCGGCGGCGCCAAGGCCTCGGGCATCGGCCGCGAGGGCGGCGTGCATTCGCTGGAGTTCTACACCGAGCTCCGCAACGTCTGCATCAAGCTCTGAGGACGCCGCGGTGACCAACCCCGAGATCGCCCACAGCGTGCGCACCGGCGGCTTCGCCACCAACGTGCACGACCTGGGGCAGGGCGCGCCCGTGCTGCTGATCCACGGCTCGGGCCCGGGCGTCAGCGCCTGGGCCAACTGGCGGCTCGTGCTGCCGGTGCTGGCCGCGAGCCGGCGCGCGATCGCGCCCGACATGGCCGGCTTCGGCTTCACCGAGCGCGTGCCGGGCGCGGCCTACGACATGGACGGTTGGGTGCGCCAGGCCCTCGACCTGCTCGACGCGCTCGACATCGAACGCACCGACCTGATCGGCAACTCCTTCGGCGGCGCGCTCGCGCTGGCGCTGGCCATCCGCGCGCCGCATCGCGTGCGCCGGCTGGTGCTGATGGGCAGCGTGGGCGTGCCCTTCGCGATCACGCCGGGCCTCGATGCCGTCTGGGGCTACACGCCCTCGTTCGAGAACATGTGCCGCATCATGGACGTGTTCGCCTTCGACCGCACGCTGGTCAGCGACGAGCTCGCGCAGCTGCGCTACGAGGCCAGCATCCGGCCCGGCTTCCAGGAGTCCTTCGGCGCCATGTTCCCGGCGCCGCGCCAGCGCTGGGTCGATGCGCTGGCCAGTCCCGAGGCCGACATCCGCGCGCTGCCGCATCCCACGCTGCTGATCCACGGCCGCGAGGACCGCGTGATCCCGCTCGCCACCTCGCTGACGCTGTCCGAGTGGATCGCCGACAGCCAGCTGCATGTGTTCGGCCGCTGCGGCCACTGGACCCAGATCGAGCATGCCGCGCGCTTCGCGCGGCTGGTCGGTGACTTCCTGGCCGAGGCCGACTGATTTCTTCCATCCCAACGCAAAGAGAGACCATGGACCCCACACTGATCCAGCAGCTCGGCGACGAGCTCTACGAGGCGCTGCGCGCGCGCGGCGTCGTCGATCCGCTCACCAGCCGCCACGAGGGCATCACCGTGGCCGATGCCTACGGCGTGCAGCAGCGCATGATCGCGCGCCGCCTCGAGGCCGGCGAGCGCATCGTCGGCAAGAAGATCGGCGTGACCTCGCGCGCCGTGATGAACATGCTCGGCGTGTTCCAGCCCGACTTCGGCTACCTGCTCGACGGCATGATCGTCGGCGAGGGCGAGTCGATCGACAGCACCACGCTGATCCAGCCCAAGGCCGAGGGCGAGATCGCCTTCATCCTCAAGCGCGACCTGATGGGCCCGGGTATCGGCAATGCCGACGTGCTGGCCGCCACCGAATGCGTGATGCCCTGCTTCGAGATCGTCGACTCGCGCATCCGCGACTGGAAGATCAGGATTGCCGACACCGTGGCCGACAACGCCTCCTGCGGCGTGTTCGTGCTCGGCGACAGCGCGGTCGATCCGCGCCGTGTCGACCTCTCGACCTGCGGCATGGTGCTCGAGAAGAACGGCGAGATCATCGCCACCGGCGCGGGCGCCGCCGCGCTCGGCTCGCCGGTCAATGCGGTCGCGTGGCTGGCCAACACCCTCGGCGCGCTCGGCATCGGCCTCAAGGCCGGCGAGGTGATCCTCTCGGGCGCGCTCGCCGCCATGTTCCCGGCCCAGGCCGGCGACAACTTCCGCGTCTCTATCGGCGGCCTCGGCGGCTGCTCGGTGCGCTTCCATTGACGGAGAAGAACCCATGACGAACAAGATCAAGTGCGCGCTGATCGGGCCGGGCAACATCGGCACCGACCTGCTCGCGAAGCTGCAGCGCAGCCCGGTGCTCGAGCCCGTGTGGATGGTGGGCATCGACCCCGAGTCCGACGGCCTGAAGCGTGCCCGCGAGATGGGCCTGAAGACCACGGCCGAGGGCGTGGACGGCCTGCTGCCGCACGTGAAGGCCGACGGCGTGCGCATCGCCTTCGATGCCACCAGCGCCTACGTGCATGCCGAGAACAGCGCCAAGCTCAATGCGCTCGGCGTGCTGATGATCGACCTCACACCCGCGGCCATCGGCCCGTTCTGCGTGCCGCCGGTGAATCTGCAGGCGCTGATGGCCGAGGCCGGCGAACGGCCCGCCAACGTCAACATGGTCACCTGCGGCGGCCAGGCCACCATCCCGATGGTGGCGGCCGTGTCGCGCGTGCAGCCCGTGGCCTACGGCGAGATCGTGGCCACGGTGGCCAGCCGCTCGGTCGGCCCGGGCACGCGCAAGAACATCGACGAGTTCACCCGCACCACGGCCGGCGCGGTCGAGCGCGTGGGCGGCGCCGCGAAGGGCAAGGCGATCATCATCGTCAATCCCGCCGAGCCGCCGCTGATCATGCGCGATACGGTGCACTGCCTGACCGAGGACACGCCCGACGAGGCGCGCATCACGGCCTCGGTGCACGCCATGATCGCCGAGGTGCGGCGCTACGTGCCGGGCTACAAGCTGGTCAACGGGCCGGTGTTCGACGGCAAGCGCGTGTCGATCTACCTCGAGGTCGAGGGCCTGGGCGACTACCTGCCCAAGTACGCCGGCAACCTCGACATCATGACCGCCGCCGCGGCGCGCACGGCGGAGATGTTCGCCGAAGCCATGCTCGCCGGCGCCCCGCAACCCGAAGCCGTCGCGGCATAGGAGCACCCACCCCATGAACACCACCACCCTCAAGGGGCGCCGCGTCACCGTGCACGACATGACGCTGCGCGACGGCATGCATCCCAAGCGCCACCTGATGACGCTCGAACAGATGAAGCACATCGCCACCGGCCTCGACGAGGCGGGCGTGCCGTTGATCGAGGTCACGCACGGCGACGGCCTGGGCGGCAGCTCGGTCAACTACGGCTTTCCGGCCCACTCCGACGAGGAGTACCTTGGCACGGTGATCCCGCTGATGAAGCGCGCCAAGGTCTCGGCGCTGCTGATCCCGGGCATCGGCACCGTCGACCACCTGCGCATGGCGCACGGCCTGGGCGTGCACACGGTGCGCGTGGCCACCCACTGCACCGAAGCCGACGTGTCGGAGCAGCACATCGCGATGGCGCGCAAGCTGGGCCTCGACACGGTCGGCTTCCTCATGATGGCCCACATGGCCTCGCCCGAGCTGCTGGTGCGGCAGGCGCTGCTGATGGAAGGCTACGGCGCCAACTGCATCTACGTGACCGACTCGGCCGGCCACATGCTGCCCGAGGACGTGAAGGCGCGGCTGGGCGCGGTGCGCGCGGCATTGAAGCCCGACACCGAGCTGGGCTTCCATGGCCACCACAACCTGGCAATGGGCATCGCCAACTCGATCGCCGCGGTGGAGGCGGGCGCGAACCGCATCGACGCCGCTGCCGCGGGGCTGGGCGCGGGCGCGGGCAACACGCCGATGGAGGTGTTCGTCGCGGTCTGCGACCGCATGGGCATCGAGACCGGCGTCGACGTGTTCGGCATCCAGGACGTGGCCGAGGACCGCGTGGTGCCGATCATGGACCACGCGATCCGCGTCGACCGCGACTCGCTCACGCTGGGCTACGCGGGCGTGTACTCGAGCTTCCTGCTGTTCGCCAAGCGCGCCGAGAAGAAATACGGCGTGCCGGCGCGCGAGATCCTGGTCGAGCTGGGCCGGCGCGGCATGGTCGGCGGGCAGGAGGACATGATCGAGGACACGGCGATCACGCTGGCGCGCGAGCGCCGGGCGCCGGTGCCGGTGGCCGCCGAGGTCGTGCAGGAGGTGGCGGCATGAAGCTCGATGCGAAGACCATCGCCGCGCTCGCAGAGCATCTCGAGACCTGCGAGCTCGAGGCGCGCGACACGCCCAAGATCACCGACGAATACCCGCAGATGGACTGGGACGACGCCTATGCGATCCAGGACGAGATCCGCCGCCGCAAGACGTCGCGCGGCCTGCGCATCGTCGGCCTCAAGGCCGGCCTGACCTCGCACGCCAAGATGAAGCAGATGGGCGTGACCACGCCGGTCTTCGGCTTCATGGCCGAGAACTACGCCGTGCCCGAGGGCGGCGAGTGCCGGGTGAGCGAGCTGATCCATCCGAAGGTCGAGCCCGAGATCGCCTTCGTGACGAAGCGCGCGCTCAGGGGCCCGGGCTGCCACATCGGCGCGGTGCTCGCGGCCACCGACTTCGTGCTGCCGGGCATCGAGGTGATCGACAGCCGCTACCGCGACTTCAAGTTCGACCTCAAGAGCGTGGTGGCCGACAACACCTCGGCCTCGCGCTTCGTGGTCGGCGGCCGGGCCGTGCCCGCGAGCGAGGTCGACCTGCGGACCACAGGCATCGTGCTCGAGAAGAACGGCCAGCCCGTGGCCTTCGGCGCCGGCGCGGCGGTGCTAGGCCATCCGGCCGCGGCCATCGCGATGCTGGCCAACCATCTGGGCGCGCGCGGCGAGGAGATTCCTGCGGGCACGCTGATCCTCTCGGGCGGCATCACCGAGGCGGTGGCCGTGCAGGCCGGCGACGCGGTCACGCTCAAGGTGCAGGGCATGGGCAGCGTCGGGCTGCGCTTCGTCTGAACGGGAAAGGAGCAAGACCATGCCGTTTGCACAGATCTACCTGATCGAAGGCCGCACCGAGGACCAGAAGCGCGCGCTGATCGAGAAGGTCACGGCCGCCATCGTCGAGGCCGTCAACGCGCCGAAGGAGAACGTGCGCGTGTGGCTGCACGACGTGCCGAAGGAGAACTGGGGGATCGCCGGGGTGTCGGCGAAGGACCTGGGGCGCTAGCGGCCTCGCCATTGCCGCCGGCGAGGGCGCGGCGCAGTGCCGGCGCCTCGGCCTCGATGTGGGCCCAGAGCCGGCTCGCGACCGGCCCCGGCGAACGGTCGCGCCGGCGCGCCGCCACCAGCTCCTCGACGCTGCCGGGCAGGTGGCGGCCCGCGATCGAGCGCAGCCGGCCGTCGCGCAGCTCCTCTTCGATCAGGAAACGCGGCATGTGGCCCCAGCCCAGGCCCAGCAGGATCACTTCCTTCTTCATGAGCTGGTCGGCCACGGTGCACTGGTGCGCGCCTTCGATCAGGAAGTGGTCCTGGGGCGGCGTGTGGCGCGCGGTGTCGCGCATCACGCACTGGGTGTAGGCGCGCATGCGCTCGGGCCCCGGCGCGCGCGGCAGCGGCTCGGCCAGCAGCGCCGGCGCCACCACCGGCACGAAGGGCACCTTGCACAGGTCGATCCACTCGAGCCGCGGATCGCGCTTGTCGATGCCGTGCAGGATCAGGTCGGCCTCGCCGTCGAACAGCCGTTCGGCCGGACCGGCCACCGCCTCGAAGTACAGCGCGAGCCGCGTGCCCGGGCACTGCGCGAAGAAGCGCGCCAGCATCGCCAGCACCTGCGGCCGCGGGCACAGGTCGCCGATCACCACGCGCAGCTCGCTTTCCTCGCCCACCGCGAGCTGGCGCGCATGGCCGCGCAGGCCCTCGAGCTCGCGCAGCAGCGACTGCGCGCGCGCATGGAAGGAGCGCCCGGCCTCGGTGGGCTGCACGCGGTAGCCGCCGCGGTCGAGCAGCACCAGGCCCAGCTGGCGCTCGAGCTTGGCCACGGCCGCGAACACCGCCGGATGCGAGCGATGCAACTGCGTGGCGGCGGCCTGGAAGCCGCCCGCGCGCACCACCGCGTCGAAGCATTGGAGGTCGTGCAGGGTGAAGTCGCTCATGTTCGATTTGCTGACAAGGATTGATCGAACTTTGTAATTTCTTTCGCCAAGCGGCGCAACTACGATTTGTGCCACGGTGATCGCCGTTGCAGGGGTCCGAGGCTCCGAAGCCATGCCAAGGAAAGCACGCCATGAGCCACTTCACCCACACCACCACCGCCGGCGACGGCGCCCGCATCGCCTACCGCTTCGATGGCGATGCCGGCAAGCCCGTGCTGCTGCTGTCGAACTCCATCGGCACCACGCTCTCGATGTGGGACGGCGAGGTCGAGGCGCTGGGCCGGCATTTCCACGTGCTGCGCTACGACACGCGCGGCCATGGCGGCTCGGGCGTCATGCCGGGCGCCTATTCGATGGACCGGCTCGGCCGCGACGCGATCGAACTGCTCGACGCGCTGAAGATCGAGCGCGCGCATTTCCTCGGCCTCTCGCTCGGCGGCTTCATCGGCCAGTGGCTGGGCGTGCATGCGCCCGAACGCATCGACCGGCTGGTGCTGGCCAACACCTCCTCGTGGCTCGGCCCGGCCCGCGTGTTCGACGAGCGCATCGTCGAAGTGCTCGCCGCCCCCGACATGAAGGAGACGGCCGAGGGCTTCCTGCGCAACTGGTTCCCCGAGCGGCTGCTGACCGAGAACGGCCCCGTGGTGCAGGCCTTCCGCCAGGTGCTGCTCGAGATCGACCCGCAGGGCCTGGCCGGCGCGCTCGCTGCCGTGCGCGACGCCGACCTGCGCCGGCCCATCGCGCTGATCGAGCGGTCCACGCTGGTGATCGCGGGCGAGTTCGACCCGGTCACGGCCGCGAGCCATGGCGAACTGATCGCGGCCACCGTGCCGGGCGCCCGGCTGCTGACCTTGCCCGCGGTGCACCTGTCGAACGTGGAGTTCCCGAAGGAGTTCGTGGGCGCGGTGGTCGATTTCCTCGAGGGCCGCTGAACAGGAGGCAGGAGGGGGCAGGCGGGGCGCGGACGATCGATTGTTTCCTTCCCGTGAACGCCGTGGTTCCATTTGCCTAGGGTTTTTACCTAGATTCGAGGCGCACAATTCATCTCACGGACCAGCCGCCGACTCCAAGACAAGCAGAAGGCAGCGACTGATCTGGGTGAACAGGCACTGACGAGGTGGCCGCCCCCGAAGGGACGGCGCCCCACCAAGACCGGTTCGAATCATCCAAAGTCAAGTCACAAGAATTGAAGGAATACTCAAAATGAACGCCTCGAAGCTCCTCTCCGCCGTTGCCCTCTCCCTGCTGGCCGCTGCCGGTGCAGCCCACGCAGAAATCTATGAGGGCGTGCATCCCCTGACCTCGGCCGCCAGCCGCGCTGAAGTCGCCGGCCAGGCCGTCATCGCCGCTCGCAGCGCCGACCCCTATGCCGAAGGCGCCAACGCTGGCCCGGCCCAAGTAATCGTGTCGCAGACCAGCCGTGCTGCCGTGCGTGCCGAAGCGGTTGCCGCGGCACACAGCGACAACCCCTACGCCGATGGCGCTTCGTCGGGCGTGGCCCCGCTGGTCGCCAGCACCGTGGACCGCAATGCGGTGCGTGCGCAAGCCCGCGCTGCTGCCCGCGGCGACTCGCTGCCGCTGTAATCGGCGCATAGACCCAGGTCGCATCGCGGGGGCAGCCCCGCGTGAGGTCCGCGGTTCAGCCAACAAGAAGCCGGCCCTTGCGAAAGCAGGGGCCGGCTTTTTCATGGGGGGCGCCCGCGCGCCGCGCGATTCACGCGCCCAGCTTGCGCGCGATCAGGTCCTTCATGATCTCGCTGGTGCCGCCGTAGATGCGCTGCACGCGCGCATCGGCATACATGCGCGCGATCGGGTACTCGACCATGTAGCCGTAGCCGCCGAACAGCTGCAGGCACTCGTCGGTCACCTTGCCCTGCTGCTCGGTGCACCACAGCTTGGCCATGTAGGCGGCCTCCTGGTCGAGGGTGCCATCGACCAGGCGCTGGATGCAGTCGTTGACGAAACTGCGCACCACGTGCGCGATGGTGGCGCACTCGGCGAGCTTGAAGCGCGTGTTCTGGAAATCGAACACGCTGTGGCCGAAGGCCTTGCGCTGCTGCGTGTACTCCACCGTCAGTTCCACCGCGCGCTCGATCACCGCGGCGGCCGGCACGCACAGGAACAGCCGTTCGTACGAGAGCTGGCTCATGAGCTGGATGAAGCCGTCGCCTTCCTTGCCGCCGAGCAGATGGTCGGCCGGCACGCGCACGCCGTCGAAGAAGATCTCGGCCGTGTCCGACGCATGCTGGCCCAGCTTCTCGAGCCGCCGTCCCACGCGAAAGCCCGGCAGGTCTTCGGTCTCGAGCACGACCAGCGACACGCCGCGGCTGCCCGCCTCGCCGGTGCGCACCGCCACCACCAGCAGGTTGCCCGAGAAGCCGTTGGTGATGAAGGTCTTGGCGCCGTCGATCACGTAGTGCTCGCCTTCGCGCCGCGCGCGGGTGCGCAGCGCCTTCAGGTCCGAGCCGCAGCCGGGCTCGGTGAGCGCGATGCCGGCCAGCAGCTCGCCGCTCGCGAGCCGCGGCAGCCAGCGCTGCTTCTGCGCCTCGGTGCCGTAGTCGAGGATGTAGTGCGCGGCGAGGTTGTGCACGCCGGTGTTGGCGGGGAACTCGGCCTTCGCCAGTTCGTCCTGCACCACCATCTGGTAGGCGAGCGAGGCACCGGCGCCGCCGTAGGCCTCGTCGATCTCGGGCAGCAGGAAGCCCATCCGGCCGAACGGGCGCCAGACCTCGCGCGGAATGAAGCCCTGGCGGCGCCAGCCTTCCAGTTGCGGCGAGAGCTCGGCCGCGATGTAGCGGCGCACCTGTTCGCGAAAGGCATCGATGTCTTCGTCCATCCAGCGATGGCGCAGCAGTTGGGGCAGCATGGTTCTTTCGGGTGTTCGTTCAGGCCCTGGCGCGCGCGAGGAAGCGCGCGCAGGCGTCGTTGAAGAATTCGCCGGCCACGTGCCGGCGCTGGGCCTCGCATTCGCCGGCCAGTTGCTCGGCCAGCGTGCGGTCGGTGGCCGCGTCGATCAGCTGGCGCGTGTCGCGCAGCGCCGCGGCCGATGCGTTGCCCAGCCGCCGGGCCAGCGCATGCGCCTCGTCGAGCAGGTCGGCATCGTCGACGCAGCGCCAGATCAGCCCCCATTGCTCGGCCCGCGCCGCATCGATGCGTTCGCCGAGCAGCGCGATGCCGAGCGCCCGGCTGCGCCCGACCAGCCGCGGCAGCGACCAGGTCGCGCCCAGGTCGGGCACCGCCCCGAGCTGCGCCACCTGCGGCACGAAGAAGTAGGCCGAGCGCGCCGCGATCACGACATCGGCCGCCAGCGCGATGCCGACGCCCGCGCCCACGCAGGGCCCGTTGACGGCCACCACCACCGGCACCGCGCTGTCGGCGATGGCCTGCGCGATGGGGTTGCCCACCTGTTCCATGCCGCGGCCGATCTGCTCCTGCGCATGCTGCGGACCACCGGCCAGCACGTCGCCGAAGTAGCCGATGTCGCCGCCGCCAGAGAAGGCGCGGCCCGCGCCGGTCAGCACGATGGCACGCACCTGCGCGTCGGCCTGGCAGGCGCGCAGCGCCGCCAGCAGCGCGTCGAGCAGCGGCGGGCCTAGCGCGTTGAGCGCCTCGGCCCGGTCGAGCACCAGGGTCGCGATGCCTTCGCGCACCTCGCTGCGCACAGCGGCAGCCATCGCTCAGAACCCCGTGAGGCCGCCGCTGCACATCAGCGTCTGGCCGCTCACGTAGTCCGACTCCGGAATGCACAGCAGGTACACCGCGCCGGCCGCTTCCTCGGGCGTGCCGCCGCGGCCCAGCGGAATGCCGCGCTCCATCGCGGCCATCAGGTCGGGGTTGACGCCCACCTTGATGTCGCGGCCGTCGATATGGGCCGTGCCGCCCTCGGCCGCATTGCCGGTCAGCCGGGTCTTGATCAGGCCGTAGGCCACGCAGTTGACGGTGACGTTCATGCGCCCCCATTCCTTGGCCAGCGTCTGCGTCATGCCGACGATGCCGGCCTTGCCCGCCGCGTAGTTGGTCTGGCCCGGGTTGCCGAACAGGCCCGCCATCGACGAGATGTTGACCACCTTGCGCATCACGCGCTGCCCGGCCTCGGTCTCGGCCTTGCCGAGCGCGCGGACCACCGGCTGCGCGGCGCGCAGGATGCGGAACGGCGCCGTCAGGTGGCAGTCGATCATCGCGTACCACTGCTCGTCGGTCATCTTCTGGATCACGTTGTCCCAGGTGTAGCCGGCGTTGTTGATGAGGATGTCCAGGCCCTTGAATTCGCTCACCGCCGTGCCGACGAAGCGCTCGGCGAAGTCGGACGCCGTCACGTTGCCCACGCAGGCCACGGCCTGGCCGCCGGCCTCGCGGATGGCCTGCACGGCCTCCTGCGCGGGTTCGGCGTCGAGGTCGTTGACGACGATGCGCGCGCCTTCGCTGGCGAGCTTGAGCGCGATCGAGCGGCCGATGCCGCGGCCCGAGCCGGTGATGAGGGCGACCTTGCCTTCGAGTTTGCGTGTCATGGTGTTCTCTTTTCTTTGCGGGGGATGGGGTGTCAGGGCAGGGCGACGAAGGCTTCGCCGACGATCCTGGTCTGGCCGAACTGGTTGGTGCTCTGCAGCTCGATGCGTACGCCGCGTTCGCCGTTGCGTTCGGTCTTCTCGGCGATGCGGCCGCTGCAGCGCATGGCGTTGCCCAGGTGCGTGATGCCCTGGAAGCGCGCCTCGAAGTGGCGCAGCCGGCTCTGCGGCGCCCACTGCGTGAGCACGCGGCCGAGCCAGGCCATGCCCAGCATGCCTTGCGCGAACACGTCGGGCATGCCCGAGCGGCGCGCCATGTCGGTGTCGATGTGGATCGGGTTGTGGTCGCCCGAGGCGCCCGCGAACAGCGCGAGCGTGGTGCGGTTCACGGCCGGCAGCTGCACGGCGGGCAGCGCGTCGCCGACCTGCACGGTGTCGAAGGTGGGGGAGGTCATGGGCGTGCTCCTTCAGTTGCGGCAGACGATGACGGTGCGCAGCTCGGCCACCAGTTCGTTGCGCTGGTTGGTGGCGCGCGAGGTCTTCACCACGAACTCGAGCGCGCCGTTCTTCTTGTCGTAGATGTCGCCGATGGTGGAGCGCACCGTCACGGTGTCGCCCACGCAGGCGGGGCGGTGGTAGCTGAAGCTCTGCTCGCCATGCAGCAGCTTGGCCAGCGGAATCTGCAGGTCGGCCAGCAGCCGGTCGGACGCACCCGAGTCGAGCTCGGCCGCGAACAGGAAGGTGGGCGGTGCCGGCAGGTCGGGGTAGCCGGCATCGCGCGCGGCGGCGGCGTCGGTGTAGACCGGGTCGGTCTCGCCGATCGCCTTGGCGAAGAACTGCAGCCGGCTGCGCTCGATCGGCAGCACCGAGGCGGGCAGCTCGTGGCCGATCCATTTCTTGTCGATCATGGGAAGGTCTCCTTTGTCGTTGAGGGGGTTCAGACGCGTTCGTAGAGCGTGACCACGCAGGCGCCGCCCAGGCCCAGGTTGTGCTGCAGCGCGAGCCGCGCGCCCTCGACCTGGCGCTTGTCGGCCGTGCCGCGCAGTTGTTCGACCAACTCGGTGCATTGGGCGAGGCCGGTGGCGCCCAGCGGGTGGCCCTTGGACAGCAGGCCGCCCGAGGGGTTGGTCACGACCTTGCCGCCATAGGTGTTGTCGCCATCGACCACGAACTTCTCGGCCCCGCCCACCGGGCACAGGCCCAGGGCCTCGTAGCTGATGAGTTCGTTGTGCGCGAAGCAGTCGTGCAGCTCGACCACGTCGATGTCCTGCGGGCCGACGCCCGCGGCCTCGTAGACCTTCTGCGCCGCCTCGCGCGCCATACTGAAGCCGACCACTTCGCGCATGTCGCGCGCCTCGAAGCTCACCGGCTTGTCGGTGGTCATGGCCTGGGCCTTGATGCGCACGCTGCGGTCCAGGCCGTGGCGCTGCGCGAACTCGGCCGAGCAGACGATGGCGGCCGCCGCGCCGCAGGTCGGCGGGCAGGCCATCAGCCGTGTCATCACGCCGGGCCACATCACGGGCGTGGCCAGCACCTCGTCCTCGCTCACCACGCTGCGGAACAGCGCCACCGGGTTGTTGGCCGCATGGCGGCTGGCCTTGGCGCGGATCTTCGCGAAGGTCGAGAGCTTGGTGCCGTATTGCTGCATGTGGGCCAGCCCCGCGCCGCCGAAGTAGCGCAGCGCGAGCGGAATGCCGGCTTCCTCGACCAGCTCGTCGGTGGCCCGGTCGAAGCGCTCGAAGGGACTGGGCCGGTCCTTGAACACCGCGCCCAGCGCGCCCGGCGTCATCTGCTCGAAGCCCAGGGCCAGCACGCAGTCGGCGGCGCCGCTGGCCACGGCCTGGCGCGCCAGGAACAGCGCGGTGGAACCGGTCGAACAGTTGTTGTTGACGTTGACCACGGGGATGCCGGTCATGCCGACCGCGTAGAGCGCGCTCTGGCCCGCGGTCGAGTCGGCATAGACATAGCCCACGTAGGCCTGCTGCACCAGCTCGTAGCCGATGCCGGCATCGGCCAGCGCGCGGCGCGTGGCTTCGGCCGCCATCGCCTGGTAGGACTCGCTGGCACCGGGCTTGGTGAAGGGGATCATGCCGACCCCGCTGACGAACACATCGTGATGCATGGAGATTTCCTGAAGGTGGAGAGGAAGGGGAAGGGTGAAATGGCTCAGGCGACGTTGCGCTGGCGGCCTTGCCAGAATGGCTCGCGCAGCTGGGTCTTGAGCACCTTGCCGGCGCCCGACATCGGCAGGGCATCGACGAAGGCCACGCTGCGCGGGCACTTGTAGCCCGCAATCAGCGCCTTGCAGTGGGCGATGACCTCGTCGCCGGTGACGCCGTGCCCCGGCTTGAGGATCAGCGCCGCGTGCACGCTCTCGCCCCACTCGTCGCTGGGGATGCCGATGACCGCGCAGGCCGCCACGGCCGGGTGCTGGGCGATGGCGTTCTCGACCTCGGCCGAGTAGACGTTCTCGCCGCCGCTGATGATCATGTCCTTGATGCGGTCGACCACGTAGATGTAGCCGCCGTCGTCCATCCAGGCGCCGTCGCCGGTGTGCATCCAGCCCTCGCGCACCGCCGCGGCCGTCTGCTCGGGCTTGCCCCAGTAGCCCTGCATCACGTTGGGACCGCGCACCGCCACTTCGCCCACCGTGCCGCGCGGCACCTCGATACCCTCGGGGTCGAGGATGCGCACTTCCATGCAAACGCTCGCACGACCCGCGGAGCGATGGCGGCCCAGCGCGTGGCCCTCGGCCGTGTAGGAACTCGGCGGATTGATGGTGGCCAGCGGCGCCAGCTCCGTCATGCCGTACCCCTGCACGAAGGCCGCGTGGGGCAGCGCGGCCATCGCGCGTTCGAGCACCGCCTCCTGCATCGGCGAGGCGCCGTAGAAGATGCACCTGAGGCTCGAGAGGTCGCGCGGCTCCTTCATGCACGGGTGGTCGACCAGCATCTGGATCATGGTCGGCACCAGCAGCGTGTTGGTCACGCGGTCGCGCTCGATCGCATCGAGCACGCCCTGCGGGCTGAACATCGGGATGATCGTGTGCGTGTTGCCCGCGGGCCAGTGCGGCATCGCGAGGCCCATGTCGCCGAGGTGGAACATCGGCGCCGCATGCAGGTAGTTGCCGCCCGATGCCGCCAGCCCTTCGGCCTGCATCGCCATCGCCGAGCTGCACAGGTTGGCATGGCTCAGCATCACGCCCTTGGGAAAGCCCGTGGTGCCGCCGGTGTAGAAGATGCCGGCCAGGTCCTCGTCGCGCCGGACCGCGTCGGCGACGGGCGAGGCCGCCGCCAGCAGCGCCTCGTAGCCATGCATGCCGCGCGGCACCTCGCCGTCTTCCACGCCGCTGCCGCAATAGATCACTTCGCGCAGGCTCCCGGACTCGGCGCGCATCTTCTCGACCATCGGGCGGAAGGTCTCGTCGACCAGCAGCAGGGTCGAGCCCGAGTCCTCGAGCGAGTAGAGGATCTCCGCGGCCGACCAGCGGATGTTGCAGGGATTGAGCACGCCGCCGCCCCAGGGCACGGCCATCTGGTATTCGAGGTAGCGGTCGGAGTTGAGCGCCAGCATGGCCACGCGGTCGCCCGGCCGCATGCCGAGCTGCTGCAGCGCACCGGCGAGGCGGGCGACGCGCTCGACGTAGGCGCCGAAAGTGCGCGTGCGGCCGGCGAAGCGCACCGCCACCTTGTCGGGGTGCTGCTGCACCGCGCGGTGCAGTGCCTGGGTCACGTACATGGCATCGTCTCCTTCTCGTGGGTCTTCGTTCGCGGGCTCATGCCCATGCCGCCAATGCTAGGAATCGATCGCCGTTTGCACGATGCCGCTTTGCGTTGTTCGGATGTCGGAAGACCTCAATCTGATGTCGCCCTCGTGCCCCCGTGCGGGATGCGGCGCTTGCCTCGGCGGTGCCTGCCGGTGCACAGTCGATGCCGTTCCGTTCCAGCGCCTTGCCCTCGATGCTTCATCCTCCCCAGACGGTCTCCATCAGCTTCGTGCACGGCATGCTGTCGGGCGTCCGCGCCAGCGGCCGGCCCTGCGAGCCCTTCCTCGCCGAGGCCGGCATCGCCCCCGAACTGCTCGCGCAGGCCGATGCACGCGTCACGGCGCAGCAGTACGCGAAGCTGTTCCGTGCGCTCACCGAAGGCCTGGACGACGACTTCATCGGCTTGCTGAGTCGCCCCCTCAAGCGCGGCAGCTTCGCGCTGATCGCGCGCTCGACGCTGGGCGCCCCGACCCTGGAGGTCGCCATCCGCCGCGCCACGCGAACCTTTCACCTGCTGCAGGACGACGTGGTGCTGGAGGCCGTGTGCAGGGACGACCTGGCCGGCGTGGTGATGCGCTTCAACGGTTCCGCCGCCCTGCAGACCGTGTTCCTGCAGGAGGTGCTGCTGCGCACCACCTGGCGCCTGATGGCCTGGGTGGTGGGCGGCCAGTTGCCGGTCGTGCGCTTCGACTTCGCGTTCGGTCCGCCCGCGCATGCCGGCGGCTACGGAAAGATCTTCCCCGCGCTGCAGCAGTTCGACAGCGAGCGCTCGGCCTTCTGGTTCGATGCCAGGCGCCTGAACGACGCCGTGCGCCGCGACGAGGCCGCGCTGCGCAGCTTTCTCGCCGATGCGCAGCTCCACATGCTCCTGCCGCGTCGGGGCAGCGACGCGGTCAGTGCGCGCGTGCGGGCCCACCTTCAGTTCATGCAGCCCGCATGGTCCGATCTCGTGGCCACGGCGAACGCGCTGCATGTCACGGTCTCCACCTTGCAGCGGCGGCTCGCGCTGGAGGGGACTTCGTTCCAGGCGCTGAAGGACGAGCTGCGTCGCGACACCGCCATCGTCCGGCTCAGCACCAGCGCCGTTCCGCTGGCCGAGCTGGCCGACGAACTCGGCTTCGCCAACAGCTCGGCATTTCAGCGGGCCTTCAAGGTCTGGACCGGGAGCGCGCCGGGGGTCTATCGGCGGGGTGGGGGTGCGTGAGCCGAGGGGATCCTGCGCTGGATGGCGGTGTCGGGATTCGACGGAACATCGCTGACGGTCACGAAAAATCGACTTGCGGTTGCCCGCGGCTCTCGGTCAGCCCGCCCGCTCCTCGACCCCATCCACCCGATCCACATAAAACGCCACATGGTCCTTGATCCCCGCCACCGCGTCATACGGCGACTCGTAGGTCCACACCGCATTGACCGAGCGCTCCCCGCCGGCCGGGATGCTGAAGTAGTTGCACTCGCCCTTGTAGGGGCAGTAGGTCGTGTGCGTGCTGCGCTCGAGCAGCGACATGTCGACGTCGGCGCGCGGGATGTACTGCACGGCCGGGTACGAGGCCTCGCGCAGGGTGAGGGCGGCGCGGGTGTCGGCGATGGTGCGGCCGCCGAGCGTCACGACCACGCGCGCGGTGTTGGGCGCGACGGTGATCGGATGGTCGGGGCCGGGGATCTTGATGCTTCGGGGGCTGTTCATGGGGCGGGCTCCTGAGGATGGCCGTCCATCTTGCCGCCGGGCGGGTGGGGCCGCGCCGCCCGCGCGAATCCACCTGCCCGCGCCAAGGTCAAGGCGCGGGCCGCGAGCGCGCGCCGCTCAGGCTGCTGTTGCTGTTGCTGTCGCCGCGTTCGCGTAGCGCGCCGCCGGCACGCTGCGCGACAGGTTCGGGCCGAGCGCATGCCGCGCGGCGTCGAAGCGCTTCCAGTCTTCCACGTCGGGCAGCGAGGGGATGGTGATCAGCTCGCCCGCGTCGAAGCCGGCCAGGGCGCTGTCGACCAGGTCCTCGGCCGACATCACGATCTCCTGCGGCAGGTGCTCGACCGGCACGCCCGCGATGCCCCAGAAGTCGGTGCGCGTGGCGCCCGGCAGCACGGCCTGCACCTTCACGCCCTTGGCGCCGAGCTCGTGGTGCAGCGACTGGCTCAGGTTGACCACGTAGGCCTTGCTGCCGCTGTAGCTGCCGTTGAGCAGCTCGGGCGAGAGCGCGACGATCGAGGCGATGTTGATCAGCGCGCCGCCGCCGCGCGCGACGAAACCGGGGGCCACCGCACGCGTGAGGCGCGTGAGCGCGACCACGTTGAGCTGGATCATGGTGTCGATCTGGTCGGGGTCGGAATCGAGCAGGGTCGCGGTGGCGCCGAGGCCGGCGTTGTTGAGCAGCAGGGTGATGCGTTCGTCGCCGCGCAGCCGCTCCTCGACCCGGCGCAGGTCGGCGGTGGCCGTGAGGTCGGCCGCGAGCACCTCGACGCGGCGGCCGGTCTCCCGCACCAGCCGTTCGGCCAGCGTCTCGAGGCGCTCCTTGTTGCGCGCGACCAGCACGAGGTCGTAGCCGCGGCGCGCGAGGCGCTCGGCGTAGACGGCGCCGATGCCGGTGGAAGCGCCGGTGATCAGCGCGGTGCCCTTGCCGGGGGCGGAGATGGCGATGTCTTGCGAGCTCATGGGAAAGGTCCTTGGATGTCGAAGGGGATGAGGAAAGGTGGTTTGACAGCCAGGAGTTTGGGTCGGACACTGATGTCTCAAATGACATGTTTCCCTCATTTAAAGACATCATGACCCAGCGCATCGGACTCGTCGTCTTTCCCGGTTTCCAGATCCTCGACCTGGTGGCCCTCTCGGTTTTCGAGCTCGCGAACGCCGAGGCGGGGCGCGCGGTCTACGAGCTCGAGGTGCTGTCGGAGCACGGCGGCCCGGTGGCCAGCACGGCCGGCGTCACGGTCGATTCGCGCGCCTTCGACCGGCGCCGCTTCGACACGCTGCTGGTCGCGGGCTCGACCACGGTGCCGCCGAGTTCGGGCGGGCTGCTCGATTTCCTGCGCCGCGCGCTGCCGCGCACGCGGCGCCTGGGCAGCATCTGCACCGGCGCCTTCGTGCTGGCCGAGGCCGGCCTGCTCGACGGTCGCCGCGCCACCACGCACTGGCACTTCGCGCGCGAGCTGCAGCGCGGCTTTCCGGCGATCAAGGTGGAGGAGGACGGCATCTTCATCCAGGACGGCCCGGTCTGGACCTCGGCCGGCATGACCGCCTGCATCGACCTCGCGCTCGCGCTGGTCGAGGGCGACCTGGGCCTCGAGCTGTCGCGCGCGGTGGCGCGCAAGCTGGTGATCTACCACCGGCGCGCGGGCGGGCAGTCGCAGTTCTCGGCGCTGCTCGAGCTCGAGCCGCGCACCGACCGCATCCAGCAGGCGCTCGACTATGCGAAGAAGAACCTGCACAAGAACCTCTCGGTCGACCAGCTCGCCGAGGTGGCGCACCTGAGCCCGCGCCAGTTCAGCCGCGCCTTCCTGGCCGAAACGGGCCAGTCGCCGGCGCGCGCGATCGAGAAGCTGCGCGTGGAGACCGCGCGCATCCTGATCGAGGAGGGCGGCCAGTCGGTCGATCGCATCGCGGCGCAGACCGGCTTCTCCGATCCCGAGCGCATGCGGCGCGCCTTCCACCGCGCCTTCGGCCAGCCGCCGCAGAGCCTGCGTCGCGCGGCGGCGCGCACGCACGCACCCGCGATGTAGGTCGCGGCATCCGAAGCGCCGCGGCGCGCGTACCTGTTGCCATGACCGCCGTTCGGATCGCCAATTTCGTCGTGTTCCAGCTCGCCTGGTTCGCGGCCGTGCTCGGCGCGGCGCATGGCCATCCGCTGTGGGGCACGGCCTGCGTCGCGGCGGCGATCGCCTGGCACCTGTGGGTGTCGGCCCGGCCCGCGCAGGAGGCCCGGCTGGTGGCCATCGCCTGCGCGCTGGGCGTGGTGATCGAGACCGGCCATGCGCTCGGCGGGCTGGTGCGCTATCCCTCGGGGCAGCCGGTCGCGCAGCTCGCGCCGTACTGGATGGTCGCGCTGTGGGGCCTGTTCGCGATCGCGCTCAACGTCACCCTGCGCTGGCTGCGGCGGCGCTACCTGCTCGCGGCCGTGCTGGGCGCGGTCTGCGGGCCGGCGTCGTTCGTGGCGGGCGTGAAGCTCGGCGCGGCCCAGTTCGTCGACCGGGTACCGGCGCTCGCGGTGCTGGCCGTCGTCTGGGCCGTGGCGATGCCGCTGCTGGTGTGGCTCGCGCAGCGCTTCGACGGCGTGGGCGAGCCGACGCGTTAGAAGTCGCGCGCGAGCTCGTCGGCCCGCGCCCTGGCGCGCGCGAGGTTCGCGGCCACCGCCTCGGGCGGCGCCAGCGTCGGTGCCACGGCCAGCTCCACCACGTCGACGATGCCGAGGAACTCGAGCCAGGTGCGCATGTACGGCTTCTGGAAATCGCGCGCATGCGAGGGCAGGCCTACCGGATAGTCGCTCGCGCTCGAATAGACCAGCGCCGCGCGCTTGCCATGCAGCAGGCCGGTGTAGCCCTCCTGCGCCGACCAGCGCCAGTTCTCGCCCGGCAGGGTCACGACGTCGATGTAGTGCTTCAGCCGGTAGGGCAGTCCGAAGTTCCACATCGGCAGGCTGAACACGTACTTGTCGGCCGCGTTGAACTCCTGCGCGAGGCGCACGGCGCGCTGCCAGTGCAGCCGTTGTTCGTCGGTGGCGGTTTGCGCGCGCAGCACCGCGAACTTGGCATCGATCATGGTGGCGTCGAAGGGCGGCAGGTCGAGCGCCCAGACGTCGAGGGTGCGGATCTCGGCCGTGGGGTCGCGCTCGCGCAGCCGCTGCAGGAAATGCCGTGCCGTGTCGATCGAGCGCGAGCGCCCGCCCGAGGGCGAGGCCTGGATGTGAAGGATCGTCGAAGCCATGCCGCTCAGCCCTCCAGCGTGCGCAGGCCGACGGTACCCGCCACCACCAGCGCGATGCAGGCCATGCGCGGACCCGACAGCGCCTCGCCGAAGGCGAGCACGCCCATCAGCACCACGCCGACCGAGCCGATGCCGGTCCACACCGCATAGGCCGGGCCCAACGGCAGATAGCGCAGCGACCTGGCGAGCAGGAAGATGCTCAGCAACGCGCTCGCCACGCCGACGACCGAGGGCCAGAGCCGGGTCCAGTCCTCCGAGCGCTTGAGCGCCGCGGCCATCGCGATCTCGACCACGCCGGCCGCCAGCAGTAACAACCATCCCATGATCCGTTCCTCCGTTGTGTGCAGGGTTGATGTGGAAACGGATAATTCCGGCCCAGGCACCAAGCCACAAGTACGCACCTTCTGGTAACCATGGGAATCGCCATGCCCGCATCGAAGAAACCCGCCGCCGTGGCAGAGCCCGCGCCCGCCGACGTCTGGAGCGCCGGCTGCCCCTCGCGCCGCGTGCTCGAGCTCGTCGCCAACAAGTGGGCGCTGCTGATCATTCCGCTGCTGCGCGACGAGCCGCTGCGCAACAACGAACTGCTGCGCCGGGTCGGCGGCATCTCGCAGAAGATGCTCACGCAGACCCTGCGCGATCTCGAGATCAATGGCCTGGTGCTGCGCGAGGACCACCAGACCGTGCCGCCGCACGTCGAGTACCGGCTGAGCCCACTGGGGCTGTCGCTGAGCCGCACGCTGATCGCGGTCGACCGCTGGGCCGAGGCCAATCACGCGGAGATCGACCGCGCGCGGCAGGCCGCGATCGCCGCGTTCTGAAGTCGCTGTTCAGTCGAGCGTGATGCCCACGCGCTTGATCACGCCGCCCCATTTCTCCGATTCGCTGCGCATCAGCCGCGCGAAGTCCTCGGGCGTGCCCGGCAGCACGTCGCCGCCCGCGCCGGCCAGGCGCTGGGCCACGTCGGGCGCGGCCAGCACCTTCTGCAGCGAGGCATTGAGCCGCTGCACCACAGGCTGCGGCGTGCCCTTGGGCGCGAGGATGCCGAACCAGCCGATGGCCTCGAAGCCCGGGTAGCCCGACTCGGCCACGGTCGGCAGCTCGGGCGCGATCGGCGAGCGAGTGGCGCTCGTGACCGCCAGCGCATGCAATCGGCCGGCCTTCACCAGCGGCATCGAGGTCACCATGGTGTCGAAGGCGAAGCTGACCTGGCCGCCCATGAGGTCGGTGAGCATCGGGCCCGCGCCCTGGTAGGGAATGTTCGAGACCTCGATGCCGGCCTGCGCCTTGAAGGCTTCCACCGCCAGGTGCGTGGTGCTCGCGCGCACGCCCGAGCCGTAATTGATCTTGCCGGGCGCGGCCTTGGCGGCGGCCACCAGCTCCTTCATGTTCTTCGCCGCGAAGCGCGGATTGGCCACCACCATCAGCGGCGTGCGCGCGGCCGTGCCCACGGGCACCAGGTCGTTGAACACGTCGAAGCGCATGTCCTTGTAGAGGAAGTGGTTCACCACCACCGCGGTGCTGCCCATCAGCAGCGTGTAGCCGTCGGCCGTGCTCTTGGCCACGTAGTCGGCCGCGATGTTCTGCGAGGCGCCGGGCCGGTTCTCGACCAGCACCGGCTGGCGCAGGTCCTGCGCGAGCTTCTCGCCGACGATGCGCGCCGCGAGGTCGGCCGGCCCGCCGGGCGGGAAGCCCACCACCAGATGGATCGGCTTCGAGGGATAGGCACCTTGCGCGATGGCGTGCAGGGGCGCGGCCAGCGCGAGACCGGCGGCGAGCAGCAGCGCGCGGCGCGGCGAGGAAGGGCGATGGCGGAAAGTCATGGCATGTCTCCAGCAAGAGGGCGTGCGGATGCGCCCTCGGGTTCGTGTTCAGGGGATGTGGCTCGGATGCGCGGCACTCGGCGAGGGCCAGTGCGCGCGCAGGAAGGGCAGCAGCTCGGCGAGCACCGCCTCGGGCGCTTCTTCCATCATCAGGTGGCCGCAGTCGATCTCGCCGCCACCCACGGGTGTGCCTTCGGCGGTCGCGTCGCGCCAGATGTGGATCGGCGTGCGTTCGGCCGGGAAGCGCCCGCGCTCCCACAGCACATGCACCGGGCAGCGCACGCGCTCGCCGGCGGCACGGCCGTGTTCGTCGTGTTCGAGGTCGATCGACGCGGCGGCGCGGTAGTCCTCGATCATCGCGTGGCGCACGCTCTCGCGCGAGAAGGCGCGCAGGTACTCGGCATGGGCCTCGGGCGTCACGGCGTCGAAGCGCCGCACCATGTTGCGCAGCGTCCAGTCGAGGAAGAAGGCCGGGTCGGCCGCGAGCAGGCGCTCGGGCAGGTCGAAGGGCTGGGCCAGCATGAACCAGTGCCAGCTCTTGAGGCCGAAGTCCTTGTTCGCGCGCGCCCACATCTCGACGGTGGGAATCACGGTGATCGAGCCGAAGGCCGCGACGCGTTGCGGATGGTCGAGGCACAGCCGGTGCGCGACGCGCGCGCCGCGGTCGTGGCCGATCACCGCGAAGCGCTCGAAGCCCAGCGCGCGCATCAGCGCCGCCTGGTCGGCCGCCACCGCGCGCTTGCTGTGCGCCGCGTGCAGCGGATCGCCGGGCGGCCCGAGGCTGTCGCCATAGCCGCGCAGGTCGGCCGCCACCACCGTGTAGCGGCGCGCGAGCACCGGCGCCACGCGGTGCCAGGCCGCATGCGTCTGCGGGTAGCCGTGGAGCAGCAGCAGGGGCGGGCCCGAGCCGCCGATCTCCGCGAAGATCCGCGCCTCGCCTACGTCGACGAGGCGCGGCTCGAAGCCGTCGATGAAGGCGCGCGTCATGCCGCCACCTCGAGCCGCTCGGGCGCGATCGCGAGGATCGCGGGTGCGAAGAAATCGGCCATCAACCCGAGCTGCCGCTCCATCATGTGGCGGCCTTCGTGCGCGATGCAGCCGCGCTCGCGCGCCACCTGCAGCAGCGGCGTGACGGCCGGCGCCATGATGACCTCGGCCACCCAGAGGCCGGTGCGCAGCGCGCTGGCGGGCACGGGCAGTGGATCGTCCGCGCGCATGCCGACCGGCGTGGCGTTCACCAGCAGTTCGGCCTCGCCGGGCTCGCGGCCGTTCCAGGTGCTGGCCTCGACGCCATGCAATTGCAACTGCCGTGCGAGTGCTTCGGCTTTCGCCGCGTCGATGTCGCACACGCGCACCGAGCGCGCGCCGGCATCGGCGAGTGCGAAGGCAATGGCCGAGGCCGCGCCGCCCGCGCCCGCGATGCAGGCCGCGCGTCCGCGCGGATCGAAGCCCGCGGCGCGCAGTCCCGCCACGAAGCCGCTGCCATCGAGCAGCTCGCCCTGCCAGCCGCCCTGCGCGGTGCGGCGCACCACGTTGGCGGCGTTGGCACGCTCGGCACCGGGCAGCAGGCCATCGCCGAGCAGGTCCGCCACGCGCTGCTTGTGCGGCACGGTGACGATGAAGCCCGCGAGGTTGTGCAGCGTGAGCAGCGCAGGCAGCAGGGCCGCCACGTCGTCGGCGCGCACATGCATCGGCACCAGCACGGCATTGAGGCCCGCCTGCTGCAGCCGGGCCGTGAGCGGCGCGGGCGCCTTCACCTGCGCGACCGGGTCGCCGAGGATGCCGAGCACCGCGGTGCGGCCGTCGAGCCGCAGCGCGGGTTGAAGAGAGACGTTCGTGTCAGTGAAGGGCATGTGCGTGTTCCTGCTGCGGTCGTGCGACGGCATCGAGCCAGCGCCTGGCCGTGGTGTACGCCAGTTCGGCGCGCCTTGCCATGCCGAGGTGATGGCGGCGCACGGCCGAGGGCGCCTCGATCGACAGCACGGCATCGGCCGCCACCGCATCGAGCACATCCGCCAGCGGCAGCGCGCCTTCGCCCGGCAGCAGGCGGTGCGCGCGTGCCTCCTCGCCGGGCGACAGGGCCGGATGGCGCCGCGCGGGCGCATCGCTGAACTGCGTCCAGCCGCGCGCGATTGCCGGCGTGTGCGCGATGCGATCGGCCGTCGCGCCGCTGCGAAAGAAGTGCAGCGTGTCGACCAGCACATGCACGTTCGATCGCCCGGTCTCGCGCACCAGCCGCAGCGCGGCATCGAGCGTGGGCACGGCCGTGTAGACCATGAACTCGAGCCCGAGCGAGAGGCCATGCGCGCCCGCGATCTCGCCGAGCGCCGCGAGGTGGGCGGCGGTGCGCGCATGATCGTCGTCGTCGCCGTTCACCACCAGCCAGCGCGCGCCCAGCGACGCCGCCACCGCCAGCATCGGCTCGAAGCGCCGCGCCTCGAAGCCGGCCGACAGCCGCACCACCTCGACGTCGTGCACCTTCACGTCCAGCGCGCTCATCAGCGCGCGTGTCTCGGCCAGCATCGGCGAGCCTTCGTGCATCGGGTGCGGCACCTCGCCCGGCCGGGCCGGATGCAGGCGCAGGCCGACCGAGCGGAAGCCCGCCTCGCCGGCCGCGCGCACCAGCTCGGGCGGCGTGGCGTCGAGCAGGCTCAGGTGCGCGAGCGACAGCGTGCGGCCCACTACAGCGTCCCCTCGAGCACGGCGCCGTCGGCGATCAGGGTGCGGCGCAGTCGCGCGCGGTCCACGTCGCGCACGTCGCCGCTCCAGCCGTCGTCGAGCGCGCACAGCGCCGCCGCGGTGCCGGCGGCCTGGCCCATCGCCATGCAGGTGCCCATCACGCGCACCGAGCTCTGCGCCTCGCGCGTGCTCGAGATGCAGCGCCCCGCCACCAGCAGCCGGCGCTGGCCGTGCGGCACCAGGCATTCGTAGGGGATGTCGTAGGATCCGCCCTCGGCGATGGTCTCGTGCCGGTGGCCGTCGACCGCGAGGATGTCGAGCTCGTGGCCGCCCTTGGCGATGCCGTCGGCGCGCTTGCGGCCCTGCATGATGTCGGCCTCGTCGAGCACGTGCTCGCCGAGGATGCGCCGCGTCTCGCGCACGCCGATCTTCGGCGCCACCGCGGCCAGCGCCGCCTGCTCGAAGCCCGGCACGCGCCGGCGCAGGAAGGCCAGCCCCTGCGACACCTGCGCCATCAGCCGCGGCAGCGCCTCGCTCAGCGAGGCCGCGCGCGTGCCGTCCACGCCCGCGAGCTGGGTCGAGTTGATGCTGACCTCCTTGCGCGCGGTCGAGGTCGGCACGATCGCGAGCACCGAAGTCGGGTACATCTCGCCGGCATCGATCGCCTCCTTGAGCAGGCCCTGCGTGCCGCGCAGCAGCACCTTGGGCTGGCCCTGGGCGTACAGCGCCTCGGCGCACTGGCGCGCATCCATGCCCAGGCCCGGGTAGTCGCCGAGGCCGAAGTGCGCGGGGTTGTCGCGCACGAAGCGCAGCAGCGGCTCGGTCTCGACGCCGCACACGCGGTAGACCAGGCTCGGCGGCTGCAGCGCGCCGGTGCCGGGCGCGCCTTTCTCGCTCGGCGCGCCCGCGGCCACCGCCACGTCGCCGTCGCCCGAGCAGTCGATCACCACGCGCGCCGCGTACCAGGCTTCGCCGCCCTTGTGCATCAGCCGCACGCGGGTTTCATCGCCACCGGTCTCGATGCCGCAGAAGAAGGCCTGCACGCGAAGGTGCACGCCGGCCTCGGCCACGGCCTGCATCACGGCGATCTTCATGAGCTCGGTGTCGAAGCACACGAGGTGCAGCGCACGGTAGTCGAACACCGGGCCGATGTAGCCGCCCAGCGGCTTGAGCCGGTCGAGCAGCTCGGTGACCACGCCGCCCACGATCCAGTCGCCACGCGTCGAGAGGCAGCCGAGCATCGAGATGCCGCTGATCAGCTCGCCGCCGATCATCGGCGCCGATTCGACCAGCAGGGTGCGCGCGCCGCCGCGCGCGGCCGAGATCGCGGCCGCCACGCCGGCGCTGCCGCCGCCGATCACGATCACGTCGAAGCGGTTCTCGCCGGGGATATCTTGTCTTTGCGTCATGCCTTCTTTCATTGCTTGGGAGCCGGCAGCGCCGGGAAGATCGTTTCCATGCCCATCGCGATCGCGAGCAGCGCGCGGTCGCTGTTCCACAGGCCGTCGATGGCCAGGCCGATCGGCAGGCCCTCGTCGGACAGCGCGATCGGCACCGTCACGCCCGGCAGCACGGCCGTGCTGGTGGGGCCGGTGTTGGCGATGTAGGCGGCCAGCGTGCTGGTGGTGCGGCCGTTGATCGTCACGCTCATCTCGGTGCCGCGGATCGGCAGCGCCGGCGCCAGCGTCACGGGATAGAGCAGGGCGTCGAGCCGGTTGCTCTCGAACGCGCCGCGCAGCAGCGCCTGCAGCTTCGGCCGCTCGACCTTGAGCGCGGTCTCGTAGGCCTCGCGCGTCGGCGCGCTGGCCGACACGATGCGGTTGCGAAAACCCGCCGCCACGTCGGGGCTCGCGATGTCGGCGACCAACTGGTCGAGGCTCACGCCGGTCTTGTGCTTCGCGAGAAAGGCGGCGATGCCCACGCGCGCTTCGTAGTCGGTGACCGGCGCGACCCTGGCCGCGACCTCGCGCAGCTGCGGGATCTCGATCTCGACGATCTGCGCACCCGCGCTCTTGAGCTTGTCGAGCGCCGCGTCGAAGGCGCGGCGCGTGGCCTCGTCGGCGTTGTCGTAGAAGGCCGCGCGCGCCACGCCCAGGCGCAGGCCCGTGGGCGCTTTCGGCTGCACTTCGCCGCGGCTGCCCGAGAGGATCTCGTCGAGCAGCGCCAGGTCGGCCACGCTGCGCGCCAGCGGGCCGATGGTGTCGCGCGCGGTCGAGACCGGCAGCACGCCGTCGCCCGAATAGCGCCCCGCGGTCGGCCGCAGCCCCACGATGCCGTTGAGCGCGGCCGGGATGCGTACCGAGCCGCCGGTGTCGGTGCCGAGCGCGGCCGGCACGATGCGCGCGCCCACGGCCGCGCCCGAGCCGCCGCTCGAGCCGCCCGCGAAGCGGCTCGGGTCGTAGGCATTGCCCACCGCGCCATAGGCGAAGTTGTTGCCGGTGGCGCCGAAGGCCAGCTCGTGCAGGTTGAGCTTGCCGATCACGATCGCGCCCTCGGCGCGCAGCCGTGCCACGGCCGGCGCGTCCTGCGTCGCCACATAGCCCTGCAGCGCGCGCGTGCCGCCGGTGAAGGGCAGGCCCTTGACGAGGATGTTGTCCTTGATCGCGACCGGCACGCCATGCAGCCGCCCGAGCTTGCGGCCCTGCGCCACGGCGCGGTCGGCCTCGGCGCAGTCACGGCGCGCGCCGATGCGGTCGATGGTGATGAAGGCATGCAGGTCCTGGCGCAGGTCGGCCGCGCGCAACGAGCGCTCGACCAGTTCGCAGCTGGTGGTGGTGTGCGCGCGGATCGCGGTGGCGGCCTCGAGCAGCGTGGGCATGGGCGCGGGCTGCGCGTGCGCGACGCCGGCCAGCGCCAGGCATGCGATCGCGGCGGCGGGTTGGAGGATGAGCTTCATGGGAGCAAGAGGAGGTGGGATGAATCAGGCATGCGCATCGAGCAGCCGCGCGATCGTGTCGGCGTGGTCGACCATCGCGTCGTGGCCGCCCTGCACCTCGACGAAGGTCCAGGCCGGGTCGTTGCGCAGCCGTGCCTTGTGCGCGTCGAACACCGGCATGGCGGGCGCCGAGGCCGCGATGTAGAGCCGCTTGCGCGCGGCCGCGCCGGGCGCGGCGCGCAGCGAGATCGGCTGCAGGTAGGTGCCGTTCGGGTGGTCGGTCAGGCGCGCGTCGACCCAGGCGATGTCGGCCGGATTGCCGAGACCGAAGGCCTTGGCCGGCAGCTTGGGCCAGCGCGGATTGCCCGCGCGGTACGCGGCCTGCAGCTCGGCCTTGCCGGTGGCGTCGAGGTAGTCGAGCATGCGTTCGCCGTCGTGCGGTGCGAAGGCATCGAGGTACACCACCGTGTCGATGCGGCGCTCGGCGGCGAGCCGGTCGAGCGCGCCCGTGATCGGGTAGCCGCCATAGCTGTGGCCCACCAGCACCACCTGGCGCAGGTCCTGACTGCGGATGAAGCCGGTCACGTCGGCGATGTGGGTCTCGAGGTCGATCGCGGTCGAGATCTCGCCGATGCGTTCGCCGACGCCCGCGAGCGTGAGCACGCGCACCTCGTGGCCCCGGGCGCGCAGCAGCGGGGTCAGCCGCTCCCACGACCAGGCGCCATGCCAGGCACCGTGCACCAGCACGAAGGTCTTGCCCGAGGGGCGCGGTGCCGGCGCGGCGCTGCTGCAGCCGGGCAGGGTGGTCGCGGCCGCCGAGGCGACCGTGGCGGCCGCCGCGGCACCGAGCGCGCCGCTGCTTTCGAGGAATCGTCTGCGTTCCATTGGGTTGTCTCCAGGTTCGAAGGTCATGAAAAAAGGGATTCAGCGCAGCGGCGACCAGTCGGCCGGCCGCAGCACCAGTCCGGTGTGCGTGCGTTCGTGCTGCCGCGCGGTGCGGGCCCAGTCGGCCCAGCCGGGCACCGAGTCGGGCCGCGCCTGCAATGCCGCGAGCGCGGCGAAGTCGTCGAAGGCCCAGAGCACCAGCGCCTCGCTGCCGTTGCGCAGCGCGGTCTCGTAGGCGCCGAACAGGCGCGGCGCGCCCGGGCCCTCGATGCGCGCGGCGGCCTCGCCGAGCCGCGCGAGGTAGTCGCCTGCGCCGCCGGCTTCGAGCCCGATGGTCTGCTGCAGCACGACCGGCGCGCGCACGCCCCCGGCCAGCAGCCGCGCGCGGTCGATGCTGTAGTCGGCCGCCAGCAGCACGCGGTCGAAGCCGCCCGTGCGCTCGCCGTAGAAGCGCTCGAGCGGCTCGTGGAACAGGTCGGGCGTGGCGTCGAAGTGGCGCCCGAAGCCTTCCCAGCCGCCCTGCATCTCCCAGAAGGTCACGATCTCGGGCCAGCGGCCCGTGAGGAACACCGGCACCCAGGCCGCCATGCAGCCGTTGCTGGCCGAACCGCGCGCATTGCCCTCGGTGCGCACCAGGCGGCCCAGGGTCTCGAGATAGCGGGTGTGGGCGCCGGGCTGGCGCACGGGGTCGAGGATCTCGTGGAAATAGAGGCGCTGCATAAGACGGCGAGGTGTTTCGATGCTTGAACGCGAGGTGGTCTGGAATCGGTGTTTGTTCATGTATATGAACTGTTCCAGAATATAAACACGCAAACCGCGACTGTCAAACACCCGGCGCGTCGATCGGTGGGACGCGGGCCGCGCGCTTCCTAGAATCGGCGCACCTCACAGCACAGGCACCCATGGACGCAGCAGACAGCAAGCCCCCCGAATCGGCCGCCGTGAAGTCGGCGGACCGGGTGCTCGACATCCTCCAGCTCCTCGCGCGCCAGGGCGGGGCGCTGACCCATCACGAGATCGGCATCGCGCTCGGCATCCCCAAGAGCAGCCTCACCCACCTGCTGCGCAACCTGGTGGCGCGCGAGTTCCTCGGCTTCGACGGCGCGCAGAGCACCTACGCGCTGGGCCCGGCCGTGTTCGAGCTGGTGCGCGGCAGCGGCCTGCGCGAGCGGCTGATGGCGCAGGCCCGGCCCATCGTCGACTGGCTCGCGCGCACCGCGGGCGAGGCCACCTCGTTCTCGGTGCTGCGCGGCGACGAGGTCGAGCGCGCCTGCGTGGCAGAGTCGCGCGCGCCGCTGTCCTACCGCATGGCGGTGGGCGACAGCTTCCCGCTCTACTCGACCTCGGCCGGCAAGGCGATCCTCGCGGCCATGCCCGCGGCGCGGCGCCAGGCCTATCTCAAGAACGTGCGGCTGCAGGCCCAGACGCCCGCCACCGCCACCACGCTCGCGGTGCTCAAGCGCCAGCTCGAGGAGGTCGGCGAAAGCGGCATCGCCTATTCGCGCGGCGAGCACACGCCGGGCGTGGTGGGCATCGCCATCGCCATCGATTCGGGCGACCCGGCCGCGCCCGCGGCCTTCAACATCGTGGTGCCCGACGTGCGCTACACACCGGAGTTCGATGCGCGCTGCGTCGAGCTGCTGGGGCAGGCGCGCGAGCGCTTCCACGCGGCGTCGCCCGCGCGTTGAGACCGCCATGGCCCGCTTGCTCCACCGCATCGCCGCACTGCTGTGCGCCTGCACGCTGTCGCTGGGCGCCCAGGCCCAGGACTGGCCCACCAAACCCGTGCGCATCGTCGTGCCCGCGCCCGCGGGCAGCTCGCTCGACCTGATCGCGCGCACCCTGGCCGACCGCCTGCGCACCGCGTGGAAGCAGCCGGTGGTGGTCGAGACCAAGGCCGGCGCCGGCGGGCTGATCGGCATGGACGCGGTGGCGAAGGCGCCACCCGATGGCCATGTGCTGGGCATCGGCTTCAACGGCCCGATCGCCTTCGGCCCCTACATGTACGCGCGCATGCCGTACGCACCGGCGCGCGACCTGCTGCCGATCGTGCTGACCACCTCGCAGCCCAACGTGCTCGCGGTGCAGGCCAGCAACCCGGCGAACACGCTGCCCGAGTTCATCGCCTGGGTGAAGGGGCAACGCGACCGCTTCAGCTATGCCTCGGTGGGCGCGGGCAGTTCCTCGCACCTCACGATGGAGCTGCTGCGCAGCGTCACGCACATCGAGGCGGTGCACGTGCCCTACGCGGGCTCGCCGCCGGCCGGGCTCTCGCTGGCCTCGGGCGACACGCAGGCCCTCTTCACCGTGGCGCCCGCGCTGCTGCCGCTGATCCAGGGCCAGCGCGTGAAACTGATCGCGATCACCAGCGCGCAGCGCTTCGAGCTCATGAAGGAGCTGCCGACGGTCGCCGAATCGGGCTACCCGGGCTTCGAGTCGCTGGCCTGGAACGGCCTGTTCGCGCCCGCCGGCACGCCGGGCGAGGTGGTGCGCCGCATCAATGCCGACGTCAACGCCGTGCTGCGCGATCCCGCCGTGCGCACGCTGCTCGCCAACCAGGGGCTGGCCGTGGGCGGCGGCTCGCCCGAGGAATTCAGGGCCTTCATCGACAGCGAAGGCCGCAAGTGGGGCGCGATCATCGCCAAGGTCGGCATCCGGCTCGACCAATGATGGCGGCCCCCGATCCGTTTCCCCACCGCATCACGAACAACGAACAAGAGGAGTACCCCATGGCCGAGTTTCCGCAAGACATCTACACCGAACCCGAGCCCGATCCGCACACGCTCGCCAACCTCGGCCCGCTGACCGGCCTGGCCGGCATCTGGATGGGCACCATGGGCCACGACGTGAGCCCGAAGGAGGACGGCCCCGAGGCCGAGGCCTTCATCGAGCATGCCGAGTTCCAGCCGATCGACGCGCAGACCAACGGCCCGCAGATCTTCTACGGCCTGCGCTACCACCTGCGCATCGTGAAGCCCGACGACGTCGAGACCTTCCACGACCAGGTCGGCTACTGGCTCTGGGAGCCCGCCACCGGCGCGCTGGTGCAGACCCTGTCGATCCCGCGCGGCCTCACGGCCATGGCCACCGGCCAGGCCGCGCCCGACGCGCGCAGCTTCCGCCTCGAGGCCGTGCGCGGCGGCGACACCAACGGCATCGTTGCCAACCCCTTCCTCGAGCATGCGTTCAAGACCCTGCGCTACACCATCGACGTGACGATCCACGACGACGGCAGCTGGTCGTACGAGCAGACCACGCTGCTCGACGTGCGCGGCAAGCCCGAGCCTTTCGCGCACACCGACCGCAACACGCTGCGCAAGATCGGCGAGCCGACGCCGAACCCGACCGCGCAGGCGGCGTTGGCCGAGGCCGCGGGATCGGTGGCTTCGGCGGTCGCTGCTGCCGAAGCAGGGGACACGATGATTCCGATTCCGCCCGCCGACGACAGCGTGAAGCCCGCGGTGCCGGGCGTGCCCGACGCGCTGGCTTAAGCCGTCGGCATCCGTTCGAAGGCCTGCAGCGCAGGATCGAGCGCATCCCACGCCAGCCCGCGCACGCGGTACGTGAGCACCTGCGGCGCGAAGCGTTCGGGCTCGTCGAGGCTGCCCGCATGCACCGCGATCAGCTCGGGCATGCCCGAGAAGCGCACGAACAGCGGCGTGCCGCAGACCGGACAGAAGGCATGGCTTTTCCGCTGGCCGCTGTCGGCCGCGATCGCCCATTCGCTGGCCGCGCCGGTGATCGCCATGTCGGCGCGCGCGGGAAAGGTCAGGTATGAGCCATGCCCGGTGCCGCTGCGCCGCCGGCAGTCGCTGCACTGGCAATGGTTCTGGAAGATCGGCGCATGCGGCGTGCTGTAGCGGATCGCGCCGCAGGCGCAACCGCCGGTGTAGGGCTGTGTCATGGCGTTGCTCCGGGTGCGCGGCCTCAGGCCGCCTTGGGTTTCGCGAAGACGTCGATGCCCTCACCGGTCTCGAGCAGCGACTTGAGGCTCGACAGCACGATCGGCCAGCCCTGCTGGATGCCCTTGGCCATGCCGCTGCCGGCCGTGAGTTCGTCGTGCGTGACGGTGAGCCGCACCATGTCCTCGTACGGCACGATGTCGAAGGTCACGCGGCTGTAGGCCTCGGGGTCGGCCGCCTGCGAGGCGCCGGCCCAGGTGATGACCAGCCGCGTCGGCGGCGCGATCTCGACCACCTGGCCCACCAGCTCGACCGGGCGCTCGTCGCTGGCGCGCACGTGCTGCCACGGCGAGCCGGGCTTCCAGTCGGAGACGTTCTCGTGGCCCCAGTAGCGCCGCGCGATCTCGGGCCGGGTGATGGCCTCGAACACCTTCGCGGGCGTCGAGCGGATGTAGGTCACGTAGACATAGCTGATCTTCTCTGGCTTCATCGTCACTCTCCTTCGAGTTCCTTCTTGAGGTCGTGCAGCAGCGTGAGCCGCTGATGTTCGAACTTGCGCACCCAACGCTCGTAGACCTCGTGCAGCGGCACCGGGTTGATGAAGTGCAGCTTCTCGCGGCCGCGCCAGACCGTGGTCACCAGGTTGGCCGCCTCGAGCAGCCCGAGGTGCTGCGTGACCGATTGCCGCGCCATGTCCAGGTGCTCGCAGAGTTCGCCGAGCGTCTGCCCGTTGTGGTCGTGCAGCAGATCGAGCAGCTTCCTGCGGGTCGGGTCGCCCAGTGCCTTGAAAACCTTGTCAGCGTCCATGCGTCGTTGTTCGTGCGTGAGCAGATGATATGCAGGCAAATACCTGCATGTCAAGCCGGCCCTTGCCGCGACCGATGGGCGAGGCGTTGCTTCAGGAGAGCGCCGCTTCCACGTCCGCGTGGAACTTCGCCGAGCAGCACTCGGTCGCGCCCAGGTACAGCGAGGCCTGCGCGCCGCTCGCGAGCGTGGACTGCACCGACACGCCGAGCGCGAAGTCCTCGGCCAGCGCACCCCAGTACGAGTCGAGGTTGCGGCGCCAGTGCCGCTGCGCCTTCTCGTTCGCGGGCGGCTCGGGGATCAGCATGGTCGCGATCACGCGCGAGCGCTCGGGGGCCTCGGGCAGCACGGTGAAGGCGTTCGCATGGTCGCCCTCGTGCAGGATGAAGGTGGCCGGAAAGAAGTAGTAGATGACGTTCGAATGCGGCCCGAGCTGCCACTGGTCCTCGGGCAACTCACTCAGCCGCTCGATGCCGCGCTTGGGCAGGAAGAGGCGCTGGTGCGCGCCCTCGTGGTCGGCGATCAGCAGGTTGTCGTGGAACATCTGCGCGATGCTGTCGCGGTGCGCGTACTGGAAGTGGTAGGTCTCGAGGTTGGCCTCGAACGGGATCTTCCAGTTGGCGGCGTTCGCGAACTCGCGCTGGTCGAACGGCACCCAGCGGTCGTAGCCCCAGTGGCGCAGGTCGGCGCCGAAGCGGCCGAGCCAGCTTTCCATGTCGATGCGCGCATCGTCCTCGCCATCGGCCACGCGCGGAATCGCCCAGACGAAACCCAGCGCCTCGGCCACGGGCACGCGCGCGAGCTGGCAGTCGGCGGCCGGCGCATGCGGAAAGTCGGCCTCGCCGGGCCGCCCGCGCAGGCTGCCGTCGAGCCCGTAGGTCCAGCTGTGGTACGGGCACACGAACACGCGCTGGTTCGACGCGCCGGCCGGCCGCAGCCGCGCGCCGCGATGGCGGCAGGCATTGACGAAGCCGCGCAGCTCGCCCTCGCGCGTGCGCACCAGCAACAGCGGCATGCCGGCCGCGTCGATGGCCAGCGTGTCGCCGGGCCGTGCGAGCGCGGCCGAGGGGCACAGCGCCAGCGGATGGCGGCGGAAGATGCGCTCGACCTCGCGTGCATGGCGCTCGGGGTCAAGGTAGCGCGACACCGGACTCAGCGAGGGTTCGCCGCGCTCGGTGCCGCCGCTGGCGATCAATGCCAGCGCGCGCCGGATCAGCGCCTTCTGTTCGTCATGCTGCATGCGCCTGTGCCATCGATGCGGCCTCCACGGGTGGGGGGCTTCATTGTGGCCAGCGGCGCACGACGCGGCTTGTCTCAACTGGTCGTGGATTCGCCGAAGCCGTCGAAGCGCGCGAAGTCCTTGACCGAGCGCCGCGGCATCGCCATCCGGTTGACCTCGGCCGACGGATCGCCCCAGCCCATCGACATGCCGCAGGCCGTGACCTCCTCGGGTGGCATGCCCAGCCGCGCGGCGATCAGCGCATGAAAGGGCGCGAACGACACCTGCGGGCAGGTGTCGATGCCGCGCGCCTGGGCCGCGATCATCACGTTCTGCACGAACAGGCCGAGGTCGAGCCAGCTGTGGCGCGCGAGCCGCGCATCGATGCCGAAGATCAGCCCGACCGGCGCGCCGAAGAAGCCGTAGTTGCGCCGCGTCTGCCGCGCGCGGGCCGCGGCGTCCGCGCGGTCGATGCCCAGCGCGCCGTAGTAGCACGCCGCGAAGGCCGACTGGTGATCGCGGAAGGGGCCGGGCAGCGGATCGGGAAAGTGCGAAGGCGCCTCGAAATCGCCCGCCACGAAGGCCGCGTCGAGCGCATCGCCGAGCGCCTTCAGCGGCGCGCCGGCCAGCACGTGCACGCGCCAGGGCTGGGTGTTCGAATTGCTCGGCGCCGTGGCCGCCACCTGCAGGATCTCGCGCACCAGCGCCTGCGGCAGCGGCCGCGGCGCAAAGGCGCGCACCGAGCGGCGTGCGCGCAGCACCGCGTCGACATGGCGTGCGCTGTCGGTGGGAGCGTCGGCCCGCTGCATCGCTCAGTCCCGCGGTGCCGGGTGGTAGGCGATGCGCCCCGCCGGCAGGAAGAACAGCGCGATCACCGCGCCGCCGCGCGCCTCGGGGTAGTGGTGGCTGCCCGGCGCGGGCGCGGTCCAGCCGGCTTCGCACCAGCCGTTGGGCCCGTTGAGCGCGGCGCCTTCGTCGAGCGGCACCACCATGTTGAACTCGCCGTAGGGATGGGCGTGGTACTGGCCGCGGTAGGCGTGGCCCGGGTTGCCCTGCGTGTTGCCGGTGCTGTTCATGTAGACGGCCGTGATGCTGAAGCCCAGCGTGCGCTCCGAGGGCTCGGCGATGCGGCTGCGGCGGTAGATGGGCCCGTCGAGCTCGACGTTGGCGGCCCAGCCGTCGCGCACGCCTTGCTTCACCAGCCGCGCGAGCGACTGGTAGAGCGCGCTGTCGGGGCCATGGGTGCGGTTGAGCCACTGCTCGACCTCGGTGCCCGTGGTCATGTCCTTGATCTCCTCGAGGAAGGGAAGGCTTCGCTCGATCAGTTCCTCGCGGTCGGTGTGCGTCGTGCTCATGTCTTTGCTCGTGGGGGTTGGAGGGTTCATTCGTCCGAGCGGAAGCCCGAGGCCCGCACCACGGGCCCCCAGGCTTCGCGCTCGCGCCGGATCTGGCGCGCGTAGTCGTCGGGTGCCTGCGTGTGCACCTCAAGGCCGACCTGGTCGAAGGCCGCGCGCAGGCCGGGGTCCTTGCTGGCCACGACCATCGCCTCGTGCAGCGCGCGCACGCCGGCCTCGGGCGTGCCGGGCGGCGCGAACACGCCGTAGTTCTCGGCGCCGCGGATCTGCGCGAAGCCCTGCTCGGCGAAGCTGGGCACGGCCGGCATGAAGCGCGAGCGCTGCTCGCCGCTCACGGCGAGGATGCGCAGCTTGCCCGACTGCAGATAGGGCAGGAAGTCGGCCACGAAGCCGAGGTAGGCCGGGATCTGGCCGCCCAGCAGGTCCTGCATCGCCGGTGCCGAGCCGCGGTAGCCCACGTGCTGCAGCTTGAGACCGCCGGCTTCCGACAGCTGCCAGCCGAGGAAGTGCGCCACCGATCCCGCGGCCGGCGAGGCGTAGCTCGCGCCGGCGGGCGTGGCGCGCACCCAGGCCAGGTAATCCTGCAGGCTCTTCACCGAAGCCGGCACCGCGCTGCTGACCGCCAGCGCGCAGGTCGCGATCACCAGCGGCGAGACCGGCACGAAGTCGGTGGCAGGGTCGTAGGCCAGCTTGCCGTAGACATGCGGGTAGATCGTGAGCGCCGAGGCCTGCGTGCACAGCAGCACGCTCGCATCGGGCTTCTCGCGCTTGAGCTGGCCGCTCGCGATGCGTCCGGCCGCGCCCGCGCGGTTGTCGACGAGGTAGTACCGGCCCTGCCTGCGCCAGGCTTCGGCGAGCTGCCGCGCCGTGGTGTCGAGCGTGCCGCCGGCCGGGTAGCCGACCAGCAGCTTGCCCGGGCTGCCTTGCGATTGCGCGAAGGCGCGCGGCAGCCAGCCGGCGGCCGGAAGGGCGAGCGCGGCCTGCGTGAAGCGGCGGCGTGTGAGTGCGTTCATGGCGGGTCTCGTGGGTGTGGAGTGGCCGAATGATCGGCCGGCCCCGAATTGAATGGAACTGGCGCTTTTGCAAGCGCAGAATGCACGGCATTCAACTCACGAAGAAGCGCGCCATGAGCATCGGACGCATGGACCTCAACCTGCTGAAGGTCTTCGACGCGGTCTTCGAGGACCGCAACCTGATCCTGGCCGGCCGCCGCCTCAACCTCAGCCAGTCGGCCGTGAGCCATGCGCTCACGCGGCTGCGCGAGCTGGTGGGCGACGAGCTGTTCGTGCGCACCGGCAAGGGCATGCAGCCCACCGGCCGCGCGAGCGCGATGGCGCCCGCGCTGCGCGACGCGCTGCGCCGCATCGAGGCCACGCTCGGCGTCGAGCCTTTCGATCCCGCGCTGTCGTCGCGCCGCTTCACGATCGCGGCCAACGACCACATCACTGCGGTCATCGTCGCCGGCCTCACGCGCGCGCTGCAGCAGGCCGCGCCCGGTGTCGACCTGGTGATCCGCCCCTCGACCCGGCTCGACCTCGCCGAGCAGATCGACCTGGGCCGCATCGACCTCGCCATCGGCACCTTCTCGCAGGTGCCGGCGCGGCTCAATGCGCGCACGCTGCTGTCGCAGGGCGAGGTGATCCTGATGCGCAAGGGCCATCCGGCGGCCAGGCGCAAGCTCGCGGTGCGCGACCTCGCGAAGTACGCGCTGGTCACCACCTCGCTCGGCGGGCAGGAGGAGGGCGCCGTCGACGGCTTCATCCTCGAGCGCGGGCTCGCGCGCCAGTCCGAGATGTTCGACCGTTCCGGGCTCGCCGAGGCCCTGGCCGCGATCGGCCAGGTGCCGCGCCTGCGCGTGACCGTGCCGCATTCGCTGGCCATTCCCGCGCTGCTGCGCGAGAGCGACATGCTGTCGATCGTGCCGACCTCGCTCGGCGCCTACCTCGCGCGCACCGGCGAACTGCTGCAGCGCCAGCCGCCGTACCGCGCCGCCACCGTGGTCACGCGCGCGGTCTGGCACGGGCGCAACGACCACGACGCGGCGCATGCCTGGCTGCGCGAGATGGTGGCTGCTGCGGCCAGGGCGGCCGGCGGCGAGGGTTGATCAGAAGTCGTCGAGCTTGAGCTTGCCCAGCCGCGCCACGATCAGGTCGTGCAGCGTCTGCGCCGCCACCGACAGGCTGCCCTCGCTGCGCTGCACCAGGTAGACCGTGCGCGTGAGCGCGGGCAGCGGCAGCGGCCGCGTCACCAGCGTGTCGCGTCGGAAGTGGAACAGCGTGAGCGCCGGCACCACGCTGATGCCGAGCCCGGCCTCGACCAGCCCCATCACCGTGGCCAGGTGCTCGACCTCGAACACCGCGTTGAGCCGCAGCGGATGCAGCGCCACGTCGAGCGCCTGCCGCACGCTGCTGTTGCGCGCCATCTGGATGAAGGGCCAGGGCGCGAGCTTCTTGGCCGTGAGCCGGGTCTCGCGCGCGAGCGGATGGTCGGTGCGGCACACCAGGTGGAAGCGGTCGGCGCACAGCCGCTGGCCGCGCAGGTCGCTGTAGGCCGCCTCGCCCGCGCCCGAGGCCGCGAGCGCGAAGTCGGCCTGGCCGCTGCACACCAGCGCGATGCAGGCATCGGACAGCGCATCGTCGAGGTCGACGCGGATGCCGGGCCAGGCCTGCATGAACTCCGCGAACACGCTCGGCAGCCAGCCTGCCGCCAGCGAGGGCAGGGCGGCCACGCGCACCCGGCCCTTGCGGCGCTCCACGTGGTCGGCCAGGTCGGCCATGGCACCGCCCATGTCGTCGAGCAGCCGGCGCGCCGAGCCCTCGAACAGCCGGCCCTCGGGCGTGAGCTGCACGCTGCGCGTGTCGCGGTCGAACAGCCGCGTGCCCACCGCGTCCTCGAGCGTTCGGATCAGCGCGCTGAAGGCCGGCTGCGACAGGTGGCTGGCCTGCGCCGCGCGCGTGAAGCTGCGCAGTTCGGCCAGCGCGAGGAAGGCGCGCAGCTGGCGGGTCGAGAGATCGGGTGTCTTGCGCGCGGCGGCGCTGCTGGTGCTCATCGCTTGTCTCCGGGGCTCGGTCGTTGTTATTCGAAATCCAGATCAATCGATCCGAACTTTCGATTTTACGGATGGGGGGCGGGTGCCTACAGTCGCCGGCCATGGATTCCCCCGCATCGCCGCCCCTCCTGATCGGATGCGCCGCCGGTTTCTCCGGCGACCGCACCGACGCCGCCGGACCGGTGGTCGACACCCTGATCGCGCGCCTGCGCCACGGCCCGGCCGGGCAGCGCGCCTTCCTGATCTTCGAGACGCTGGCCGAGCGCACCCTCGCGCTGGCCCAGCTGCGCCGCCGTGCCGACCCCGAGGCCGGCTACGAGCCGCTGCTCGACGCCATGCTGCGCCCCGTGCTCGCGCGCTGCCTCGACAACGGCATCCGCATCGTCAGCAACTTCGGCGCCGCCAACCCGCGTGCCGCCGCGCGGCACATCGCGCGCATGGCCCGCGAGCTCGGCGCGCCGGTGCCGCGCATCGCGGTGGTGGAGGGCGACGACCTCTCGGGCCCGGCCCACCGCGCGCTGCTGCGCGAGGCGCTCGGCGCCGCGATGGACGGGCTGCGGGTGGTCAGCGCCAATGCCTACATCGGCGCCGAGCCGATCGCCGCCGCGCTCGACGCGGGTGCGCAGGTGGTGGTGTGCGGCCGCGTGGCCGATCCCTCGCTGACCGTCGGCCCCGTGCTGTCGCACTTCGGCTGGCGCGCCGACGACTGGCACCGGCTCGGCCGCGCGACCATGGCCGGGCACCTGCTCGAATGCGGCGCGCAGGTCTGCGGCGGCTATTTCGCCGACCCCGGCTACAAGGACGTGCCGGGCCTCGCGGCCGTGGGCTTTCCCATTGCCGAGATCGATGCCGACGGCCACTGCACCATCGGCAAGGCCGACGGCACCGGCGGCCTCGTGAGCGAGGCCACGGTGAAGGAACAGCTGCTCTACGAGGTGCATGACCCCGCCGCGTACCTCACGCCCGACGTGGTGGCCGACATCGCCGAGGCCGAGGTGCATGCGCTGCCCGGGCCCGATCGCGTGGCGCTCTCGGGCGTGCGCGGCCATGCGCGGCCCGCGCACTACAAGGTCAACGTCTGCCATGAGGGCGGCTGGCTCGCCGAGGGCGAGATCTCCTATGCCGGTCCGCGTGCCGAGGCACGGGCACGGCTCGCGGCGCAGGTGCTGCGCGAACGGCTCGAGGGGCTCGCGCTGCGCGTGGACCTGATCGGCGCGCTGAGCATCTTCGGCGACGACGCCGGCCAGGCGCTCGCGGCCACGCCCGACAGCGGATTGCGCGACGTGCGGCTGCGCGTGGCCGCCACCCATGCCGAGCGCGCGCAGGCCGAGCGGCTGGCACGCGAAGTCACGGCGCTCTACACCTGCGGACCCGCGGGCGGCGGCGGCGTGCGCACCGCGCTCACGCCGCGGCTCAACACCATCTCGTGCCTGCTGCCGCGCGAGGCGGTGCCGGTGCGCTTCGAGCTGCTCGACGAAGGAGAAAGCGCATGAGCACCGAACACCCGTACCTCGACGTCCCCCTCTACCGCGCCGCCCACGGCCGCACCGGCGACAAGGGCGATCGCTCGAACATCAGCGTCATCGCCTGGCATCCCGCGCTCTATCCCGTGCTCGCCGAGCAGCTCACGCCCGAGCGCGTGGCCGAGCAGTTCCGCCACCGCGCGCCGTCGCAGGTGCAGCGCTTCCTGCTGCCGAAGCTGAATGCCATGAACTTCGTGCTCGACGCCGTGCTCGACGGCGGCGTCAACGATGCGCTCAACCTCGACACCCACGGCAAGGCGCTCTCGTTCCTGCTGCTCGACATGCCCGTGCGCGTGCCGAGCGAGCTTGCGCACCACCTGGCCGGCCCCTGAGCGCCGAAGCAACCCTTCACCGAATTTCCAACCATCGACCCCGGAGACAACAAGACCATGAACCGACGTTCCCTCACCCTGCTCGGCGCCGCGCTGGCCCTGGCCCCGCTGCTGGGCCAGGCGCAGTCCTTCCCCGAGAAGCCGATCACCTTCGTCGTGCCCTTCGCGGCCGGCACCGCCACCGACCAGATCGCGCGCGCCCTCGGCAACGTCATCACGGCCGAGACCAAGCAGGCCGTCGTCATCGACAACCGCGCCGGCGCCAGCGGCTTCATCGCCTCGCAGTTCGTTGCCAAGGCGCCGGCCGACGGCTACACCGTGCTCATCACCACCAACACCACGCACGCGGCCAACGAGCATCTCTACAAGAAGCTGCCCTACGACCCGGTGAAGGACTTCGCGCCGCTCGCCGGCCTGGGCAAGGGCGGCCAGATCATGGTGGTGAACCCGGCCTCGAACGTGAAGAGCGTGGCCGACTTCATCGCGCTCGCGAAGAAGGAACCGGGCAAGCTGAGCTTCGGCAGCGGCAGTTCGTCGAGCCGCATGGCCGGCGAGCTGCTGCAGCAGATGGCCGACATCAAGCTGCTGCACGTGCCCTACAAGAGCAACACCCTGGCCGTGACCGACCTGCTCGGCGGCCAGATCGACATGATGATCACCGACACCGCCACCGGCCTGCCGCAGGTCAAGGGCGGCAAGCTGCGCGCGCTCGGCATGTCGAGCGCCAGCCGCTCGCCGCTCGCGCCCGACGTGCCCACCATCGCCGAGGCCGGCGTCAAGGGTTACGAGATGGGTTACTGGTTCGCCGCCTACGCGCCCGCGAAGACCCCGCCGGCCGTGGTCAAGCGCCTCAACGAACTGCTGGTGAAGGCCGCGAAGAGCGACAGCGCGAAGACCGCCTTCTACGAGCCGAGCGGCACCGAAGTCTTCACCACCTCGCCCGAGGAACTGGCGAAGTTCCAGGCCGGCGAATCGCAGAAGTGGGGCCGCATCGTGAAGGCGGCCGGCATCGAGGCGGAATAAGCCCGGGCCTCCGGGCCGGGTCGGGACCGATCCGCGCCCGCTTTCTACCGGAGGCATGCGGCCGCATGGAAGGCGGCCGCGGCTCCGCGCATTCATAGAACGACAAGGAGACAGACATGACTTGGATTCCCGTATCGCGACGCGGGCGGATCGCGCACGCCACCACGCGGCTGGCCGCCGCTGCCATCGGCGCCTGCGCGCTCGCCGCCTGTGGCGGTGGGGGCGGCGGTACTTCGCTGCCGCTGCTGCCGCCGTCCGCACCGGCACCGGCTCCCGCGCCGGCCACCCCGCCAGCACCCCCCCCGGCCGCCGCCGCGCCGCTGGCCTGCGAACTCGCGAGCTTCGCCACGCTCAAGCTCGACCGTGCCTCGGTCGATGCCGTGCAGGCCGTGCCCGCCGGCGACTTCACACCGCCGGGCTCGCGCACCGCGCTCACCGGCATGCCCGACTTCTGCCGCATCCAGGGCACCACGAACTCGGTGGCCGATTCCTCGGTGCACTTCGAGCTGTGGGTGCCGATGGCCGCCGGCTGGAACGGCAAGCTGGTCGTGACCGGCAACGGCGGCTATTCGCCGAGCCTCAACTACGGCGACATGCGCAACGCGCTGCTGCGCGGCTTCGCCACCATGGGCGGCGACACCGGCCACAGCGGCGAGGACATGCTGTTCGTCATCGGCCATCCGCAGAAGATCGTCGACTGGGGGACCAGCTCGGTGCACGACATCACCGTGGCCGGCAAGACCGTGCTCGCGGCGCTGCAGGCCAAGGCCGCCACGCGCAGCTACTACTACGGCTGCTCCACCGGCGGCCACCAGGGCTATGCCGAGGTGCAGCGCTACCCCGGCGATTTCGACGGCGTCATCGCCGGCGCGCCCGGCGGCAACCGCACCTCGCTCAACGCCGAGTTCCTCAACCGCTTCCTGGCCAACCACGCGCCCGGCGACAACAACACGCCGATCCTCACCAGCGCCAAGATCCGCCTCGTGACCCAGAAGGCCGTGGCCGCCTGCGATGCGATCGACGGCGTCACCGACGGCGTGATTGCCGATCCGCGCGAGTGCACCGGCGCCAGGTTCGACGTCGCGAGCCTGTTGTGCACCGCGGGCGACGGCCCCGACTGCCTGACCGCACCGCAGGTGGCGGCCGTGCAGCGCATCTACGCGGGCGCCGTGAACCCGCGCACCAAGGCCACCATCTACCCGGGCCCGGCCGTCGGCTCCGAATCGGGCTGGGCCAGCTACTGGGGCACCACCGAGCCCACGCGCGCCGACTTCTGGCGCTACTGGGTGTTCGACAACCCCGGCTGGGACTGGTGGAGCTTCGACTTCGACCGCCACATGACCTATGCGCTGGCCAAGGTCGGCCCGGCGGTCGACCAGGTCAACCCCGACATCTCGGCCTTCAAGGCGCGCGGCGGCAAGCTCATCGCCTACCAGGGCTGGAGCGATCCGGTGGTGAGCCCGCACGACACCATCGCCTACTACGAGAAGGTCAACACGCTGCAGGGCTCGCGCGCCGAGACCGACGGCTTCTTCCGCCTCTTCATGGCGCCCGGCATGGGCCACTGCTCGGGCGGCACCGGTGCCACCAGCTTCGGCAACCAGGGCGGGCCCGTGCCCGACCCGAGCGCGCGCAACGATCTGCTGGCCGCGCTCGACGACTGGGTCGAGAAGGGCAAGGCGCCCGACGTCATCGTCGCCAGCCGCATCGCGGGGGGCGCCGTCACGCAGACGCGGCCGCTGTGCCCGCATCCGAAGCGCGCCGTCTACAAGGGCACGGGCAGCACCGACGCGGCCGAGAACTTCGCCTGCCAGTGAACCCGCGCGAGGCGCGCGGCCGCGCCGCCGCCTCGCGAACCCTGCCGCCGCGGAGATCGGCACCGCGCCAACCGGTCATCAACAACCACACCAGGAGACAGACATGAATCGATGGAGCCTCGCGGCTGCCAGCGCGGTCACGGCCGCGCTTTTCCTGACCGCCTGCGGCGGCAGCGGTGGAGGCGGCGGCGGCCTGCTGCTGCCCCCGCCCGCCAGCAACCCGCCCGCGCCACCGCCGCCCGCGGCCAGCGCGCCCAAATACACGCTCTCGATCGCCAGGACCGAGGACGTGCCCGGCAGCTTCGGCAGCGCCGGCGCCTACGAGAAGATCACCGGCACCTTCACCGGCGAGGTCGACCCCAAGGACACGCACAACGCCATCATCCAGGACCTCGCGCTCGCGCCGACCAATGCCAATGGCAAAGTCGAATACAAGTCCGAGTTCGTGCTCTTCAAGCCCAAGGACATGAGCAAGGCCAGCGGCGTGCTGCGCTACGACGCGCCCAACCGCGGCAACATCGTCAACCTCGATCCCTACTTCGCATCGCGCGGCTACGTGTTCCTCACGGCCGCCTGGCAGGGCGACGTGCCCGCCGCCGCCGGCAAGGTCACGCTGACCGTGCCCGTGGCGAAGAACGTCGACGGCAGCACCATCACCGGCCCCTACCGCGCCGAACTGCTGCCCACCGTGGCCACCGGCGATTCGCTGCCGCTGCCCGGCGGCCCCTTCAATGCCGCGATGCAGGCCTATGCCACCGCCAGCCTCGACAACACGAAGCCGGGCTACGTGCTCACGCGCCGCGTCAACGAGGAAGACGCGCGCCAGCTCATCCCGGCCAGCGAATGGAAGTTCGCCAGGTGCGCCGCCGGCAACCCCTTCCCGGGCACGCCCGACGAGACCAGCGTGTGCCTCAAGGCCGGCTGGGACCCGGCCTATATGTACGAGCTCGTCTACGTCGCCAAGGACCCCAAGGTGATGGGCCTGGGCCTCGCGGCGCTGCGCGACATGATCGCCTTCTTCCACCACGAGGCCAGCGATGCCGCCGGCACCGCCAACCCCGTGGCCAGCGCCATTCGCAACACCATTGCATCGGGCGTGTCGCAGTGCGGCAACTTCATGAAGACCTTCGTGCACCTCGGCTTCAACGAGGACCGCGCGGGCCGCAAGGTGTTCGACGGCGTGTTCGCGCAGATCGCCGCGCGCCAGACCAACATCAACACCCGCTTCGCCATTCCGGGCGGCGGCGGTGGCGTGCGCAGCGACCACACCGCCTTCGGCCAGGCCGGCACGCGCGGCCTGTCGAAGGACTACGTCGACGACGTGGCCCAGCGCCGCGGCGGCATCCTGTCGCGTTGCGAAGCCAGCGGCACCTGCCCCAAGCTCTTCATCGGCTTCAGCGGCACCGAGTTCTACGTGCTGCAGGGCTCGCCGCTCCTGACCGACGCCTGGGGCACCACCGACCTCGCGCAGCCCGCCAATGCGCGCGTGTACTACTACGCCAGCAGCCATCACCTGCTGGGCCTGCCCTCGATGCCCGGCAGCGCGGCCGGTGCGCTCTACGCCACCAACGGCAATGCCGGCGTGATCCCGGTGGTGCGCGCGCTCTACCAGAACCTCGAGGACTGGGTCGTGAAGGGCACCAACCCGCCCGACAGCCAGGTGCCCAGGCTCGCCGACAGCACCCTGGTGCGGCCTCAGCAGGTGAAGTTCCCGGCCATTCCGGGCGTGGGCTACACCGGCCTGGTCAACACCTTCTCGCTGCTCGACTGGGGCCCCAACTACCGTCCGCAGGACGAGAGCGGCATCCCCACCCAGGTGCCGCCGGCCTACCTGGGCCGCGACTACGCCATCCTCGTGCCGCAGGTCGACGCCGACGGCAACGACATCGCCGGCATCCGGAGCCTCGACGTGGCCGTGCCCCTGGGCACCAACACCGGCTGGAACTACACCAGCAAGCCTGCCACCATCGACCAGGCCGGCCTGTTCGGCGCCTACTTCCCGTTCGCCAAGACCACGGCCGCGCGCACCGGCAGCGGCGACCCGCGCCTGTCGCTGCAGGAGCGCTACACCGACCAGGCGGGCTACGTGTCGGCCGTGACCGCCGCCGCCAACGACCTCGTGGCCCGTCGCTTCATGCTGCGCGTGGATGCCGACGCCGCGATCGCCGCCGCGGCCGCCACGCCGGTGCTGCCCTAAGCCTCGGCAATCGCCTGGGCTTCGGCCGGTGCCTGGTGCACCCCGAAGCCCGAGCGGCCCGGCGCGATGTCGGGCCGCAGGGTGAGGGCCGGAATCTCGTAGTCGCCATGGTTCTGGCGGCGAAACGGGATCGGCGCGGTGCTGAACAGCGTGTCCATCCTCGCTCCCAGTTCCTGCTCGATGCGCGCATAGGCCGCCGCATCGACCTTGCCCGTGCGATGCACCACGTAGGGCGGCAGCACCTCGAAGCCCGGGTAGTAGAGGATCCCGTGGTGGATCGGGAACAGCAGGTCGTCCATCGGCCCGTTGATGCCGCGCGGCGCGTAGTGCGAGGCCCAGCCGCCCGTGGTGGTGACCACCATCGCGCGCCTGCCCGCCATCGAGCCTTCGCCGAAGCGGTCGCCCCAGTGGCTGTCGGAATGCTCGCCCACCCCGTAGGCGAAGCCATAGGCATAGATGCGCTCGATCCAGCCCTTGAGGATCGCCGGCATCGAATACCACCAGAGCGGAAACTGCAGGATCACCGCGTCGGCCCACAGCAGCTTCTGCTGCTCGGCCTCGATGTCGGCCGCCTGCGTGCCGGTTTCGAAGGCGCGCAGCGAATCGAGCGCGGGGTCGAAGGGGGCGGCCGCGTCGCGCGCCGGAAAGTCCGCCGCTTCGAGCGCGGGCTTCCAGCGCATCGCATAGAGATCGGAAGTGTGCACCGAATGGCCCTGGGCCTCGAGCCGTTCGCGCATGAAGCGATGCAGCGAGCCGTTGAGCGAGGCGGGTTCGGGATGCGCGAGCACGAGGAGTACGTTCATGGATTCACCTGAGGTCATGAGGAAAGAAGAGGAGCGATGACCGCAGGTTAGGCAGCGTGGCGATATATTGGAAATGAATAGTTCGAATTCCAGGAATTGCCATGAACAATTGGAGCCGCCTCGACCTCAACCTGCTGCTGACGCTCGACACCCTGCTGGCCGAGCGCAACGTCACCCGCGCCGCCGAGCGCCTGAACCTCTCGCAGCCTTCGGTGAGCGTGCAGCTCGCCAAGCTGCGCGAGGTGTTCAAGGACCCGTTGCTCGTGCCCGCTCAGCGCGGCATGCGGCCCACCGCGCGCGCCGACGAGTTGCGCGAGCCGCTGCGCGAGGCCCTCGAGTCGCTGGGTCGCGCCGTCGCGCCCAGCAAGCCCTTCGACCCCGCCGAGGCCACCACCACCTGGCGCGTGGCCGCCGCCGACTATGCCGAGTCGGCCATCCTGCTGCCCGCGCTCGCCGCCATCCGCGCCGCCGCGCCCCACACCCGGCTGGCCGTGGTCGAGGCCGTGCCGCTGCGCATGGCGCGGCAGCTGGAGCAGGGCGAGGTCGACCTGTTCTTTCACACCAGCGTGGGCGCGCCGCCGGGCCTGCACCGGCGCGTGCTGTTCCACGAACGCTATGTGCTCGCCGGTCGCGCCGGCCACCCGCGGCTGAAGCGCCGGCCCACGCTCGCGCAGTTCTGCGCGCTCGAGCACGTCGTGGTGTCGTTGAGCGGCGGCGGCTTCAGGGGCCCCACCGACGAGGCCCTGGCCGAGAAGGGCCTCACGCGGCGCGTGGCGCTCTCGGTGCCGCACTTCCTTTTCATGATCTCGGTACTGCAGACCACCGACATGGTCGCGATGCTGCCCGAGCGGCTGGCGCGCGGGGCCGCCGGGCTACGCGTGGTGGAGGCGCCGCTGGAGGTGCCGGGGTATGAGATGGCGATGCTTTGGCATGAGAGGAAGCATCGGGATGCGGGGCATCGGTGGGTGAGGGAAAGGGTGGTGGAGGGGGTGGAAATTTAGGCACCAGCTCCCATCGCAAGCTTCTTGTGCTGCTTTGCAGCAAGATCAAGCCTCGCGGCTTGCAGCAGTGCGTCGGACGGAGCAGGGTCAGACAACGGTTTGAACATCTCGGTGATGTTGGCCAGTATTTGGGCGGGAGTCATGATGACTCCCCAAGGAATGGCCCACCAGCCAAGCAATGTGCAGAAGACGATGGAGCCCAGGTTTGCTTTTCTTCCGCACGAATGGCAGCAGATGTGTGTTCGGTTGGTCCATTGAGTGAAGATGCCTGCCGACCAGACCCGGTAGTAGCGCCGCACTTCTGTCTTTGAGCCCGCTTGCTGGCATTCCGGACACGTACCGTTCTTTATGCTGAACGCGTGGCTAAGAATCTCTTCTTTCGAGATGTCCTCGGATATTTCAAGCAGACGCGCATTCCGCAAACATGCCTTGCTGCAGAAGCGCTGCCCTTCATCTAAAAGCGCAGAGAACCTGGCGGAGCTTCCACAGAAATCGCACTCGCTTGTACCTTTGGTCTGCCGATACGAGGCCTTCCTTGCTTGCAGCACGAGCGGCTGCAAAGTCGAGTCTTCGATTCCGCGGGATTTGAGCAACAAGAGGATCGCCTCTTTTGCTTCGTCCGCCAAGTCTGTGGTTGCGTATCGTCGCAAGAGGTCCTCGGTTTCGTCATTCCGAAACCGCTCCAAGAAGTATTCCTTTGGATACACGCCTCGATCCCTCGGTGAGCTATAGAAATATTTAACGAAGTGTATCCGGCGACGGCTGCAAGGCATTCCAGCCGGAGCGTTGACCGCCCCCGGGAGATTGAGTTGCTCTTGGGCGGTGTTGGTGAATGGGCGGGTGCGGCTTGCTAATGTGGTTGGCCAGTGGTTGGTGACCAACGGAACATGGGAGCGTGGGAATGCCGCCGAAATGGGTGCGCCATCGCGCGCTCACCTTGAGCAAGTTGCCGAGCGTTGAAATAGCTCCCTCGCTTCTCGGGCCAATTCATAGGCCAGCCAGATCACGTTGTTGAAATGCGTTCCTTCCGCATCCTCACGCCAACGACTTGCGCTTCCATGGCAACACCAAAGCAGCGAGTTCAACTGCTCCAGCTTGTTCTCCAGAAGATCCTCCGGACCCGGCCCCGTGTATGTGGGCGCTACCGCGCTGCGAGATGCCGGCGTGCGACGCCGGGCCATAATCCGTCTAGCCATTTGGTGTGCTCCTTTCAAGGTGTTGCACGTCTTGTGGTTAGACGGCCAGGGTGTGTCAGCACCTTGGCCGTCGCCTTTTGCGCCCCATGTTCGCCGCGATGCCCGATGCATCGACGGCCCGCCGCGAGGCGAAGCGGTTGAATCATTCATCCGCCCGTTCAAGGGGGCGTGTGTGCGGCCTTTCTTGCCCACATAGCGGGTCTTCGGGGTAGAGGGGCATCTACTGTAGAGATCTACAGCGTAGAGAAGGTGGCCAAGTGCAAACCAGGCGCGAATTGCTGGGGGCGACCTCACATTGGTTGGATGGAACCGGCTTTACTCCTTTGGCTGCGAACGGTCACACGCGTACGAGCTTCCGGCCATTTGTCGCGAGGCTATCTCAGGTGCCAGGTGGATTGATGCGGACACGGTTCGCGACTCGAGACAAGCGCATGAAAACTTATCCCCCAAAATGCGCGAAATGAAGAAAAGCAAGGTTCTCCACGCTCGGGTTTCGGCATCACCCTACGACGAGCACTACGAGATGGCTTTCGTCTACTGTGTCGACGTTGCCACGAAATACTGCTTCTCACTGACACGCCTTCCAGATCAGGGCGAAATCGAAGTGATGGTGCTCGATCAGCTCAACGCCAGCGTGGAAGACCTGAACTTGACGCTTAACGGGGACGTTCTCACGGCGCGCCTGGATCCGGAGACGGCTAGTCAGCTGGACGGGTTCGATGAGTACGTTGTGAACCTCGGCGTTTCCCATGAAGAACGACGACAGCTGATCACGGCTCTGAAGAAGATCTTCGAAGGAAAGCGAGGCTTCAGGGTGGAGTCTTCGTGAAGGATGGGGAGCCGTCGATCAGGTCGAAACTTTAGTCAGACCCCATGGAATCCATTGAAAAATTTTCATCCCTCTGGGACGGCTCGGAGCCTGGCTGGGTTGTTGTGCACCACTCTGAAGACAGAGAAGTGCTCCATGTCGTCTTCGCGGATGGCGGGCCGAGCGTTTCCGAAGTCAAGGCCCTGCGATCGGTTGTGCCAGATCTCGCAGAGCGAGCTGCAGCCGAAGTGCTTGCTCTTCTGAGAGGAAAGACGGAATTCGGCCTGGGTGAGTTTGAATCGAGTAGCGCGAAGGTGCTTTGCAAGCAATGCAAGGCGCTTGGCCTTCGAGTCGCAAGTCGTGGGTACGAGGCGATAAGCTTCAGCCTCATCAATGAGCGATCCAAGGCCTGCTTGCTGATCGAAGACAGCGCCACGAGCAGAGATGTAGCGGAAGAGGCAATGAAGCGAGGGTTGCCCATTCGGCATTCGGTGGCGTGAAGTTGCAAGCCGACCCGCGTGTAAGGCTGACTCGACTTTGAGAGCCGCCGATAAGCCGATAGCCCGATTCAGGATGAAAGCATGACAACCGGATTGCCACCGCTATGGGTCAAGCATCCCGATCTCCCTTGGGGGAGTTTGGGATGGCGCATGGGCTGGGGTGAGGTCTATTGGGAGGATTGGAGAAGCTTCTTTCTGGCATTGGGCGAAGAGGACCGTCGGAGCTATAGAGAGGTTTGGCCAGAACCCGAACTCTGGCAGGGTCTGTATGCATTCATCGAGACCAGCGAGCCTCCGCCCTGGGTCGTCGAGCACAAGAGGAAACTGGCCGGCCCCTATCCTTTGCCGAGCACGGACGAGGCCCACATCTCCGAGTACTACCGAGTTGTCTGGCTGATCAGGCAGCACTTGATCGAGCTGAGTAGTCAAGAAGTGCATGCGCGAGTTTCTGAGTCCGTTCTCAGGCAGGCGCGTGGCGAAGACCATCTGGCTTTCTATGCCGAGCCGAATGGCTCATGGTGGCGTTTATCCACGCTGAAGGCGGGAGGGTGGCTGCTGCAGAGACTTGCTGCTTCCCACGAGTCACGCGCTCCGTCGGAGCAGTGAGGCTCGATCGGTGCAGGGCCTGGGCGCACGAGCTGTCCAGCTGTGCTTTGGCAGGAGTAAAGCCGCCGCGTCGGTGACGGCGACATAGCGTGCAGTGGGTCTTGCGATCGGCTTGCCCCGGCGCTATCTGCCTCAGCCGGCGATTCGAACCTGCACCAGGACCACATTGGACGAAAGCGCGCCTCTTTCGACATGCACCCGGTAGTCCGCATTCATCTGAGGTAGGCGAAGTACCGCCATCAGGTCCAGGTAGAAGCGCACCTGTCCCGTCATCCCGAAAACCTCATGTGGCTGCCTGGGCGGGCGCTGCATGGGATTGGGTATCTCGTTGTCCTGCGGTGTCGGCGCGGGAACGGGGCCGGCGTAGCGCTGGCCGGTGGTGCTGTTGACCGCAACAAGCCTCATCTCGGGCGGGGTGGGCACGACGATGGGCATGACTGCCAGCCCGCACACCCACACAACGGCGGTCTGGCCAGGCTTCGACCGGACCAGGGGAGGTGCCTCGATGACGATGCCTTGCCACCCCGGATCGCGAGGGGCGGCCGGCGCGCACGCCGATGTCTGGGACAACGGCATGCCCATGATGCCCAGGCATGTGGCTGCCAGAAGCCATCGGAGTCTCTCGTGCGATGTCACAGCGCGTCACTGTGCGCACGGCGACCGTCGTGCGCCAGTATCGAAAGTCACGCCGGCTTTTTGCCGCCTCGCTGCTGCCTGAGTCTCAACGTGAGCATTGGCTGTAGGTCGCCGTTTTCAGCTTCGAGCCCATGCGATGAGCTTCCATACCGCGATTGCCGCCGACACGACGAGGAGGGCGAGTGAGATCAGTGATGTCGTGATCAGCGCGCTGCCATAGCCGGAAACCGGATCGTTGCACTGAAAGCCACCGAAGCCGAAGGCGCAGTAGCGCTCGTATATCGAGCTGGATGTGGCGAGAACGACGGCCAGGATCACCGTTACCGCAATGCTTATCGTGGGGAATCGCTTTGCATTCATCGGTGTGTGGCGTCAGTGCTTTCTTGTACCTGGCGCGAGGAATGATCGCCGCATCGGAATCATCGGACAAGGCCAACCGTGGCGGAACTCGTGAGTCGCACAGAGGAATGACTTTAGGCACTGGGAGGCTCATGAAAAAGAAGCTAGCTTCGTTGGTGCCCGAGAGATGAGTGGGCTACCTGCAGGTCCGCGGGGCAGCTGCCGCCTATGTCCGATCTGGCGAGAACATCGAGCCCGCCTTGCGCATCGTCAAGAACAGAGAGGACGAGGAATTGGACGTCGACCCCGTGCCGCCGGCCCCTTCTGGCGATGGGCTTGTCCTGTCGATGGATTCGGTACGGCTGCAGACGCTGCCGCACGGCAACATGTCTTCGGCGATCAAGAGCATCGCTCTTCTTCTGGGGCTCATGCCGCTGGGGATCGCGGCGTGGTTCTGCTCGATGCTCTCCGACGCATTTCGGCAAGACACGGCCGACACGGCCTTCGTGCTCATCCTGTCGGTATCGATCGCGGTGTTTGCGCTGATTGCCGTTGCCGCGCTGGTGCAGGCAGTGACCGCGCCCTATGCGTTTCCTACGCTCTTCAATCGGGCGACCGGCAAGGTCGTTCAGCTCAGGGGCAGAGAGCGCATCGAGGCGCCGTGGGCGCAACTGGTTCCCCAAGTGGACTCAATCACGGTGGGCGGCGCGCTGCGCTACCGTCTTTACCTGAAGGGGCCAACGGAAGTCGGTGCCGCGCAGGTGCTCCTCGTGAGCAACGCAAACAACAGCCCCGCCGATTGCCTTGCGCACTACGAGTTTCTGCGCAGGTACATGGCAGGCGATTGGCAGTGGCTGCCGAAGGTCGAATGCCTGGAAGGGATCAGAAGGCCGCTGCTGCAGGAGTTCGGCAACAACCTGTGGACGCAGATGACGAACTATCGGCCATGGGATGAAAGATCCGTGCTGGGAAAGATGCTGTCTTCGGGCGCGTTGCTGTTGATCTCGCTGCTCTGGTGGCCGATGATGCTGTTGACGCTGATCGGCTCTCGTCTTGGAAGGCTGCCTCGCTTATCGGCGGCCGACCTGGGTAACTGCTCGGAGTCGCTGCAAGACGTCGCGCAAGGACCTCTCCCAGTGTGCATTCTCCCGGCGCCTGCATTGGGGGGCATGGAGCGGGCGGTCTATGTCGCGATCGCGGCGATCTCCACGGCGGCGTGGTGTTGGCCTGGTGCGGGTGTACTGCGGAGAATCGCGGACATGGCCCGCGCGCTTTAAGGTACTCGACCCACTGTCCACGCCGAACATGAAAACTCGCAAGCTCCTCGAGACCGACCTGCCAGCGTTGCTCGATCTCTACCAGCACCTTCACGAGACGGACGATCCACGGCCCGCCCCGGTTGTGGTCGAGGCAGTCTGGCAGGAGATCCTGGCAAGTCGTCACTGCCACTACTTTGGAGGATTCGAGCGCGCCGAGTTGGTCTCCAGCTGCAATCTGACCTTGATCCCCAACCTCACGCGCGGCTGCAGGCCCTACGGGGTCATCGAGAACGTGGTGACGCATGCGGCGTACCGCGGCAGAGGCTACGCAAAAGACTTGTTGGCCCAAGCGCTCGACACGGCCTGGGCTGCGGGTTGCTACAAGGTGATGCTGATGACCGGTCGCAAGGACGAGGCAACGTTGAAGTTCTACGAGTCGGCCGGCTTCGATCGGCACGGAAAGCAGGCCTTCATTGCGAAACCCCCTGTGGGAGCCGCCTAGTCTTCTCGCGGAAAGTGCTGGTGACCGTCGCACGGGTCTGCGACCTTACCTAGATCAGATTCAACCCGCCGTCCGACAGCAGCACTTCGCCGGTGAGGTAGTCCGAGGCAACCAGCATCGCAACAGCGTGCGCAATGTCGTCCGGGCTTGCGGCCCGGCGCATGGGCGCACGCTCGCGCCACAGCGCCTGTGCGGCGGTCCAGTCGGCGGTGAGCGGCGTATCGACCAGACCTGGCGCGACGGCGTTGACGCGAATGTCCGGCCCCAGCGACAGTGCGAGCAGGCGGGTCATGTGGTTGAGCGCAGCCTTGCTGACCGCATAGGGAATGGATGCGCCCTTGGGGCGAACGCCCGCGTGTGAGCTGATGTTGACGACGCAGCCCGCTCGACGGCGCAGGGCGGCCTCGCGCAAGGCCGATTCGGCCAGCGCAACCAGATGGAACGGCGCCACGACGTTGACCTCATGGAGTTCATGCCACACCGCGGAAGTGGCGGCGGCAAGGTCCGCGTGCGGAATGACTTTGCTGATGCCGGCGTTGTTGACCAGCACGTCGAGTTGGCCCCAGGCGGCGATCGCTTCGCTGACGAGCCGCACCCTGTCTGCTTCCAGGGCAAGGTCGGCTTGAACGTAGACGGCTTGCTTCATCTCGGCAGCCATTGCGCGGCCTGTTTCCGCGGAACTTCGAGAGTGAAGGACCACGGCGTAGCCCGCCTGGCTCAACCTTCGCGCGATGGCGGCGCCGATGCCGGAAGTGGACCCCGTAACCAACGCGACACGGAGCGTGGGATCGATTGTCGGATTGCCGTTCATCTGAAAAACCTCAGTCTGGTTGCGATCGAATGCCCCGCTGTTGCCGCTCCGAACGAGCAATGAACACGGCGATGCCCAAGGAGAGTAGCGACGTCGTCGACATCGCCGCGAGCAGGGCGTTGCGTGGATGGGACTCGTCGACGAACAGCCCGGCCGCAAAGGCAGTGGCGCCGGCCCCGATGGCCGTCATGGCCGAAGCCAGGCCCAGCGCGGTGCCGGCGAAGCCCGCGTGGATCGACAGCACACGGCTGTTGGCCGTGGGCATTGTCAATCCGTTGCCGAGTCCCACGCACACGCAGGGGCCGAAGAACGCGAGCGGATGTGCAAACCCCAGCACTGCCAACGCCACGTCCACCAGCAAGCCTGCGCAGGTCAGCAGTCGCCCGGCAACGATGAACTGGATCGGCTGCCACCGTTGCCCGCAGCGCGCGAGCGTGAAGCTGCCGACGATGAAACCCGCGGGAACCAGCCCCATGTAGGCGCCGACCATCGCCGCGGAGGTGCCATAGGCCTGCATGGCCACGGCGGGTGCGCCGCCGATGAAGACATAGAGGGTGCCGATGGAAGAGGCCATGCAGAGTCCATAGGCCCAGAGCTGCGCGGAGCGAAGCAACTGGCCATAGCCGCCGAGCTGCTTCGACATCGCCGTGGAGCGAAGGTGGTGGGTCTCCGGCAGGTAGCGCAGCGCCAGGCAGAGCGCCGCGATGCCCATGAACGCGAAAGCAGCGAAGTTCGCGCGCCAGCCGAGCCAGCTGTCGATCACGCCACCCGCGGAAGGGCCGAGCATCGGGGCGATCGCCCAGGCGGACGAGACATAGCCGATCTGGCTGACCATCCCTTCACCCGCCGTGTCCCGGATCGCGGCCAGCGACATGGCGTATCCGGCAATGGCGCTGCCCTGGAGCAGCCTGCAAGCCAGAAACACTTCGATGCTGCGCGCGAAGAAGCATCCGATCGAGCCGATCACGAAGACGAGCAACGCGACCAGCAGCACGGGCCGGCGCCCGAACCTGTCGGACAGCGCGCCGGCAATCAGGTGCGTCAACGCGGTGACGACGGCGTAGCCGGCCACGGCGACATTGACCGTCGCGAACTCGGCGTCGAACTCCTTCGCGATGCTCGGCAAGGAAGGAACGAACATGTTCAGCGGCAGAACGCCGAGCGCCGACAGGGCGATCAGCAGCCAGAGGGGTGGGGCGTTTCGATGATGAGTGGGCACGGGGCAACTCCTTTGCGCGCATTCCTCTTGCGGGATGCAGTGACCTGACAACAAGAGCCATCCATCGAGGATGGGTACGTGGTGGCTCTCGTCGGGTCAACAGGAGCTGGGGTTCATCGGGCCTTTGGGGCCGATGATGGTGCGTGCGATTTGCTACGCGGCGAGTTTGTGGGCTCGGCGGCGTGGACTTTACACCAGGGCGACGAAACCGTATCGGTGCAAAGACTGATCAGCAAGCTTGAATGGTGCGCTGGCGAATGCCGAATATGCCCGAGCGCACTTCGGTGCATATCCGCCGGCCGACCTTATAGCTCGAAAGGGAGTCCGCGGGGACTACCAGTTCCACCTTGCTTCCTTCGATCGATGCAATCACGACGTGGCGCCATGGCTTCGTTGACGTGTATGCGCTGGAGACGACTCCTCGCTCGACGTAGCCATGCGCTGGGAGGGTCAGCGCGTTCAAGTGAAGCAAGATGGCTGGCCCCAGGGCCATGCCGATTCCTGCCGCGATCAAGAACGACGCCCGCCGGACGATGACCCACAGGAACAAGGCGTACGGCAAGCCCACGAGCAAGCCGAGGAAGATCGCTTTGGAAATGTCGTCCGTGCTCGTATCCAGAACCGCGCGCCAGACCAGCGCAGCCGTCAGGCAGGACAACGGCTCGGTCATGTTGATCCTGGCCTTGTCTGTAAAACCCCCGTCGCCTTTCAAAAGGAAATAGTCGTTCGCGAAAAGTGGCGCGACGGTGATGCAAAGGAGCGTGGCATAGGCCGTGGAGATCGCCATCCAGTAAGGGCGTGGGCGTGCTACCAACCATATGAAGATGGCAACGATCGCCAGCGCACCGTAGAACTTGACGCGTCGACCGAAAGGGCCGAGCGTGGGGTTGAGTTCGGGAAGGGCGAGGCCGCGTTTCATGGTTTTGGGGCACGGAGCAAATGTCTTGTGTGCCGAGTTTCTGGTCAGGCTAGTCCCGCCTGATCGACCGTACCAGCAGCTCGGCTGGCCACATCGAAAAGTGCCCACATCCACCGAACTTCGGGTCCGGCGCCCGCAAGATGCCAGAGACAACAACCCTCTTTCCTGACCAACGAATCAGCATCCCTTCGTCCATTGCGGGCGTTTCGTCGTCCACTTCCAGCCATAGCGTGGAACGTTCGCCTCGTTCGGCTACGGCGGTGGATTCGAGGGATCGATTCTCGAATCTCCAGGCCAGGAGTCCGATGACCTCGACCAACTCGCCACCGAAGGCCGACAGTCGTTCGAGGGTTTCGTTGACCGTGAATTTCATTCCTCGGCCGCCTTGGCCTGCTTCGTGGCGACACCTTCTTCTGTCTCCAAGCGAAAGCTCACGCCGCACTTGAGGCATTTCTTTGGGTTGAGGGCAACGTATTGGGAGGCTTCTACTTGGTACGTTATGAGCGATACCCGTGGTGCCATAGGCGTCGCTCCGCAGCGAGGGCATGTGTACCTGAACATCCGGAAGATAAGGTAGAGCCCAATTGTGAAGAACGGAATCAACAGAAGTGCCGGCGGTGGATCTAGTTTGAACACGTTCGCAGCGACCGCAACGGCTGCAATGAAGAAAACAAGTAGTCCGAGCGCGAAAAGAATATGCCGCCGCCGATTCCGGAAGTCTTGATATTCATCAAGTGACAGCGGACCCAGAGTGCTCAGGTCCTTGCGCGGGTGATAGCGGCGACGAATCATGACGTGACTTGTTCAACGAGAAGGCGATGCAGGTATACCAGCTTTGCGGTGAGCCCGGTCCCGCAATTGCGACGCCTTGCCGCAGCGAACGATGACCGGCGTTGCGGCGTCTACACAACGCTTCCGTTGCTGCGTCGCGATGCCGGTGTTAGCCTCCGTATCCCCAAAATTGACCCAATGCACCGCGGCTCGATGATCGACCGCATGAAAACCGTGAAGCAGTTCCCGACCACCCAACACGCACCGAAGACCCGCGAAGCCGCGGCTGTCTCGCTGCGCGCCGAATTCGCAGAACTGCTTTCCTAGAGCCTTTCACACCTGGAGGCTCGGCCTCCGTGTTCCACAAGACCCGGTAGGCCTCGAGCCACCGGGTTTTTTGTTTTTCGCCTGCCCCTTTTGGAGATCTGGATATGAGCTTCGAACGAGAACGTCTTCCTTCCGCCGCATTCGCTGCCGGCGCGGCGTCGTGCGTCGAATCCGTGGAGTGCTTCGTGTAGAGCTTCCAGGCCCTCGTGTGCCTGGAGGTCCATCCTTCAGGCCGAAATGAAAGCCTGTCGGGTGGTCCACCCTGGCAGGCTTTTTTTTCGCCCGCATGGCGGGCATTGCGAGTTTGGTGCGCGCGCACCGACAACCCGCCGAGCGTTTCGCCTGGCCAGCGGATCGCATCGGCTTTTCAACGCTGAAACTGGAGAAAAATGATGAACAACAAGGTTCATGTGAATGTCGGAACCATCGGTCACGTCGACCATGGCAAGACGACCCTGACGGCTGCGCTCACCTTCGTGCAGGCTGCTCGCATCGGTGGCCGTGCGCTGTCCTATGGGCAGATCGACAACGCGAAGGAAGAGCGCGAGCGCGGCATCACGATCAATACCTCGCATGTCGAGTACGAGTCGGACAGCCGCCACTACGCGCACATCGACTGCCCCGGGCATGCCGACTACATCAAGAACATGATCACCGGCGCCTCGCAGATGGATGGCGCGATCCTGCTGGTGGACGGCACCGAAGGCGCCGCGCGGCAGACCATCGAGCATGTGCTGCTGGCGTGCCAGGTGAACGTCGGCCACATGGTGGTGTTCGTGAACAAGATGGACCTGGTGGCTGCGAGCGACCGCGCGGAGATCGAGCAACTGATCGAGATGGAGATCGGGGCGCTGCTGGCCGCGCACGGCTACGACGATGCCCGCTTCGTCTTCGGCAGCGCGCTGAAGGCGCTGGCCGCCGCCGAACGCGGCGACCTCGCAGGTGCCGACGTGCAATGCATCGTCGAGCTCGTGAACGCGCTGGACTCGCGCATTCCGGATCCGGTGCGCGACTACGCCGCGCCGTTCATGATGCCCGTCGAAGGCGTGCACACCATCACGGGCCGCGGCACCGTGATCAGCGGCCGTGTCGAACGCGGCGTGATCCGCGTGGGCGACAGCCTGGAGATCGTCGGGCTCAGCTCGGCGGGCGACGAGAAGGTGGTCGTCACTGGCGTGCAGTCCTTCCACAAGGACGTCGCCGAGGGGCGTGCCGGCATGAACGTCGGGCTGCTGCTGCGCGGGGTCAAGCGCGACGATGTCGTGCGAGGCCAAGTGGTCGTGAAGCCCGGTGCGCTGAAGCCGTACCGGACGGGGCGTGCGCAGGTCTTCGTGCTGAGCAAGGACGAAGGCGGTCGTCATACGCCGTTCGGTTCGGGCTACCAGCCGCAGTTCTTCTTCGGCACGACCGACGTGACGGGTGTGATCCGCGTCGACACCGAAACCGGCCTGGTCGAGCCGGGCGCGCAGGCGCAGATCGGTTTCGAGCTGAACAAGCCCGTGGCGATCGAGAACGGCATGCGGTTCGCGATGCGCGAAGGCGGAAAGACCGTCGGCGCGGGGATCGTGACCGAGGTGCTGGGCTGAAAGGCTGAGGCCTGTTTTCCCCTGTCGTCCGCTTGGCGGGCGGCAGGGGTTTTTTATTTGTGCGCGCGTTGCGCCGCGCCTACCCGAGCTGCTCCGCCAGCCCGACGATGATGCCCTCGGGCCCGCGAATGTAGGCGAGCCGGTACGACTCCCCGTACTGCATCTGTCCGATGATCTCCGCGCCATGGGCCTTGATGCGCGCGACGACATCGTCGAGGCCTTCGACGGCGAACATCACGCGGCGAAGACCCAGGGCGTTCACCGGCGTTTCGACGGGCCCGAATCGCACGGCCTCCGGCGTGTGGAACTTGTCGAGCTCGATGCCTTGCCCATCGGGCGTGCGCAGCATTGCAATGGTGGACTTCACGTTGCCGAGTCCGACGAGCTTGCCGACGTCGGGTCCTTCCACCGTGGTCTGGCCTTCGAGCGCGAGGCCCAGTTCGATGAAGAACGCCTTCACGGCTTCGAGATCGTCGACGACGATCAGGACGTTGTCCATTCGCTTGATGGTCATGGCTGGGGTTCCTTTGGTCAGGGGCGCTCTTGTCCGGCGCGGTTCAGTTCGCTCAGGTAGGAGCCGGGCTTCTGTTCGATCTCGCTCTCGGGCCCCAGCACCGCGATGACGGTTCCCTTGATGTAGACGCGAAGGTCCGCCGGCACGGCGAAGAACTTCACCAGGTCCGGCCGGTCGATGGCCAGTTGATAGAGCGAGGTCTTCGTGAAGCGCGACGGATCTTGAGAACCTTCCTTGTCGTCGAGATCGGTGAACCACCAGCCCGAGTCGTTCGCGTCGTCAGGCTCCGCGCGCGTGAGCAGGATGCGCGACGCCGACTTGTAATCCACGTGCACCACGACGCTGTTCTGCAAGGAAGGAAACTCCGGCGCGACCTCCGCGACGAGGCTCTCGACGACATCCTTCTGGTTGCGCAGTTGCATCAGGGTGCTGTCCACCGAATCGATGAAGCGCACGGGGATCTGCTGCATGTCCGGCTCCGTGATCCGCAGCAAGCCGTCGTCGGTGTCCTCGATCATCGTGTACATCCAGCCGACCTGGAGGCTCTGGCCGCCGCTGAACTTCTCTCCCTCCGCCACGCGGCTCTCGAGGAAGTGGAGGAACCAGGCGATGTCCGCCTCGGGAATGGCCTTGTTGCTCACGCGAATGCGGAACTCGGGGTGGCCGAAGCGTTGGCAGCCCTGGGTCGTGTGGACGGCCTCGACCTGGGGTTCTATGGGCTTGCTCTTGCCGAGCGATGAGAGGAGAGTGCGAAGGGACATCGGCTGTACTCAAGAAAGTCAAGGAGCAGATCGCTTGGGGAGCAAAGCTGCGAGGAGGCAAACCATTCCTTGTGGTTGACGGAATGGTTCCACAATGATGTTCAGGTGGACAGACGGGCGTAGTGTTCTCTCAAGTAAGCTGTCTCGCGACTTGTTTCCAAGTGCCGACGAGGCGCCGTGAATCATGTTTATGCAGGGAGGTCGTTCGAGAGTTCAGGGCAACACCTGGAAGGTTTTGTCTCTTCTGCTCAGCGTCAACGTATCGATATCGTCGAAGAGAAGGGACGGTCTTGCACCATGGGCTTTTGACGATAGCGTACCCGTCACGATGACCTGATCGCAGTACAAGTAAGGTCCACCGCCATAGGCCGGAACGCTCGACAAAAGAAGGGCTTTGAGCCTTTCATGGTCGAGCGTGATCGATCGCGAAATGTCGTCTTTCTCATCCATGGACGAGACCAGGTATGCCTGTCCATGCACGAGGACGAGCACGCCTCGCAAAGTGATTGCAGCCCGTTCACCCGTTGCAAGACGTGAGGGGAATTCGTGAAGTTGCATAGTCACGTGGCCGTCGAAGACGATATCTCTGCTGAGCCGGGCCAGAAAATCTATCGCGGAGCGATAGTGGCTAGTCCGGTGGACATCCTTCATCCAGCAGGATCATCATGGTTTTGCCCTGATCTGTCAGCCTATGGAAAGGGTCTTGCATCCTAGCTGACTCCACGCGCCGACGACCAGGTTGCGCGATGCCGCGTGATCTCTGCCGACGCGTTCGACCTTTCGAACCTTCTTATTACCAATAACGTCGTCGCCTTTCAGGAGCGCCGAGCGCTAGACTGCGGCTCCCTTTTGCAGGAGACGACAGCATGTCCAGATTGCTCGTGCGCAGCTTCGGCGTTTCGCTCGACGGTTTCGCCGCTGGCCCCGACCAGAGCTTGCAGAACCCGCTCGGCGTTCGCGGTCCCGAACTCATGGACTGGTTCTTTCCCACGCAGGTCTGGCAGCGCATGCAGAAAGGGAGCGAGGCCAAGGGCGAAACCGGTGTCGACAACGAGATCGCCGAGCAGGGCTTCGCTTCGATGGGCGCCTGGATCCTTGGGCGCAATATGTTCGGGCCGGTGCGCGGCCCCTGGCCCGACGAGAACTGGAAGGGGTGGTGGGGCGATGAGCCGCCGTACCACGTGCCGGTCTTCGTGCTGACCCACCATGCGCGCGCGCCGCTGACGATGCAAGGCGGCACCACCTTCCACTTCGTGACCGGTGGCATCCACGAGGCGCTGGCACTGGCGCGCGATGCGGCGGGCGGGCGCGATGTGCGCGTGGGTGGTGGCGTGGCGACGGTGCGTGAGTATCTGAAGGCCGGATTGATCGACGAACTGCATCTGGCCGTACGGCCGGTGCTGCTGGGCAAGGGCGAGGCGTTGTTCGAAGGACTGGATCTGCCGGCGCTGGGCTACAGCTGCGAGCGGCAGGTGGCGGGGGAGCGGGCTACGCACATGTTTCTGCGGCGCAAGGCGGCTTGAGGCGGTCGAGCAATGTCTGTTCGCCAGCCAATATGAACGTTTCTAGGGGTAGTCAGGACTGCACCCCGTGGTACGTCGAGACCTCCACCCGCACCTCGAAGCCCAGCTGCCGCGCAAGCTCCGCCGAGCGCTGGTTGTCGGACCAGCAGTCCCAGTTCGGGGTCAGGCCATGCTGCACGCAGTGATCGATGAAGGTGCGCGCCACCAGCGTGCCGAGCCCTTGGCCGCGATGGCCGTCGGCGGTCAGGATGTCGATGTCGTGGTGACCATTCCAGGCGAAGGCCGTGTAGCACATGCTGACGATGGCATCCTGATGCAGCACGCAGAAGCCCAGGCCATGCTGTTCGAAATCCGCGGCGGATCTCCAGTAGCTGCGACTGTAGGGATTGGCGACGTCACGTATTTGCTGCATCAGGGCTTCGTCGATGCGGCGAAGTTCGTAGCCTGCCGGCATCGGGCTCCCCCGACGCTCGATCCCTGCAAATCTTGTGCGATCGAAATCGAAGTCGAGGCGGCGTCGCTTTCTTACCGAGTTCCCGAAGGTGCTGTCCAGCGCCGCTTCCCATGCCTGCGGAAAGGCGTAGAGGATGAAGTAGTCGGAGCCATGAAACTCGAGCAGCCACTGGCACGCGCGCTCGACAAAGACAGGATCGTCGGCGCTCCCGGCGAGCGTGCAGGCGCCGTTGTTGTAGACGAGCGCTGCCGTCGGTCGTAGCAGAGCGTTCGCGAAGATCCTTCCATGGCCGATGCCGGCGATGACGGAGTTCGGGATGCTCGGGCCGTAGGGAAGACTGGCGAAGAGGGGGGCGACGCGGTGGAATTCGGAGGGCTTCAGTTCAAGCATGGTGGCGATCATGACGTCAGCGGTCTAGGGGGTTGCAAGCCGCGCATCGAGCCCGCGTAAACGCGTCGCGCAACATCCGACAATCGCGCAACTTTCCCTCACCCATTCACGCCCGGAACCATGCGCATCGTGCCCAAGCTGTCCCGTCCTCTTGTGCTTGCCGCGTTGCTGTTGAACGCCTCGGCATTCGTACCGTTGCCCGCGCTCGCACAAACCCCGCAAGCCGCGGCACCCACCGCCCCCAAGCCCGGCACCCCCGTAGCCGCAGGCTCGCCGCTGCAAGCCGGCCCGGTCCACGCGCAGTTCGCGCTCTACTATGCGCGGCGACCCAAGGCCGATCCCATGGCCACGCTGCGCAGCCGGCTCGCCAAGCTCGGTGACGTTCCCAAGCTGCTGGCATCGATGCCGAAGCCTTCCGAGGTTTCCGCCCCCGTGCTGTTCGCGAACTGGAACACCACGACCGTGCAACAGACCTATCGCGCACCCGAGAGGGAGATGCTGCAGCGCTTCGGCCATGGCATCACGCGCGAGCAGGCCGAGGCGCTGCAGGGCAGCAGCCAGGCGCTGATCATCGATTTCGCGCATCCCTCGAAGCTGGCACTGCCAGCCATGCGCAAGGCGCTCGAACTCACGCTGCAGGTGGCGCGCGACACCAACGGCTTCGTCTGGGACGAGGAGACGCGCGAGCTGTTCACGCCCGACGAATGGCAGAAGCGGCGTGTCGACCCCTGGGCCGGCGGCATTCCCGACATCGCCTCGCAGATCGTGATTCATGCCTACCAGGCCGACAACAAGCTCGCGCGCGCCATCACGCTCGGCATGGGGAAGTTCGGCCTGCCCGACGTGGTGGTGAGCCAGTTCTCGTGGTCGATGAATCGACCGATGGGCATTCTGGTCAACGGCTTCGCGCAGGCGATGGTGGAGGGCGCGCAGATCGCACGGCCCGGCCAGTTCGAGCTGGACCTGCGCACGCTCAAGCAGGGCGGTCCGCGCGACCCGAAGGACAAGGATGCCAAGGGCACCACGCCCGCCAGGCTGTCGTTGGTGGCGGGCACCTGGGAGAGCGGCGATCCGCGCAACCGGCTCTACGAGATCGGCTTCGACCGCTACCCGGGCCCTGACCGCTCGGCGCAGCAGATGGCCCTGCTGAAAAGCACCTTCGGCGCCGCCGACGATTCGGTATCGCGCATCAAGCACAACGAGGAGATCCTCGCGGCCAGCAAGCTCGCCCGGGCGCAACTGCCCGCGCTGCGCGACGCGTTCGCCAAGGGCCTCGCACCCGGCGAATACATCCTCGTGAAGGCGCCCTTCGTCACCCGCGGCGGCGGCAACGAGTGGATGTGGGTCGAGGTCACGGGCTGGAAGGGCGACGCGATCGACGGCATGCTGAAGAACGAGCCGGTGGAAGTGGCGGGCCTGCACGCGGGGCAGATGGTGAAGGTGTCGCAGGCGAAGGTGTTCGACTACATGCGGCGGTATGCGGATGGACGGGAGGAGGGGAACGAGACGGGGAAGGTGATCGAACGTGGGGCGGCGGGGAAGCGATGAGCGCGCAGGCCGAGCAGGGGAAAGCCGTGATGGAGACTCGCGCGCCATGATCATCAAGGCTCTGTTCGGTGCGTTGATCGCATTGGCGGCGTGCATGGCCCAGTCTCAGCCGGCACGCTACTACGAGTACGTGCTGTACCTGCGCGCAGCGGCACCTTCCGATTCGGAGGCCCGAGCCCGCGCGGTGCTTTCGTCCCGGTCAGCCCTGCTGCATCGAACGAGCGATCCCGCAAGGGTGCGAGCTTGGGATGGCAAGGGGCTCATTCCTATCGCGGTCGAGCCGCGCAGCTTCAAGGGCAAGCCGATCGATCTGGCGAAGATTTCGGAAACCGGTGAGCCGTTGCGTGAGGTCCTCGGTGTGGCGGCGTTACGGCCGGTGTCCGCGCTGGCTGTGATGGTGGGCATACCGCAGGCGGCGAGTGTTCCAGCCTATGTCGAGGCTTCGAGGTTCGCCGCAGATATCGCAGCGGCAGTGGATGCGCCGGCCTTTCTCGACGGCGAGACGGGTGGCGTGCTGCAAGCGGTCTCCTTGAGCGAGCGGCTGCGACTGGGGCGGTCGGCAGATGGCGCCCTCGTTTCTGCGTCCAATCCGCCGCGTCTCGAGACCATCGATGCCTTCACTTTCGAGGCGCTGCACGGTACCGGATGGCGTACGAGGGGATTTCGCAAGCTGGGTGTGCCAGATGTCGCCGTGGTCGACTGGATGCCTGGAAAGCTGCTGCCTTTTTGGGAGATCGAGGCAGCGGGGAATCTGCTGGTCAGCGGCAAGATTTCTGCGGCGCCCGGCTCGGAGTTCACTGTGCAAACCGACGATCCTGAAGTCGCGGCGACGCTGTCGGGCTTTCGAAAAGGTGCCTCGGCATTCTTGCGATTCGCGCCGGCACCCATGTCCAGTGCTTCCTTGTTGCAGCTCGAGTTTCCTGGCCAATCAGGCATGCATCTCTACGAGCGCCAGATGTTCTTCATCGACGCGCTGCTGCCTTCGAATTACCTGGCGCTCGGTGCAGGGCCGGCGCGAGAGCTTTCGATGGCGGTGGCACGCGCGAAGAGTCGGCTGCTCGATCTTCGAGGCCGCTACGCTTCGCTCAAGGCCCAAGGCACACGCGTGTTCATCGGCGTGGACATGGCGGCAGCTGTCAAGAACTCGATATCGCCGCAGCGTGAGGCCAAGTGGGCGCTCTGGCACGAAGTATCGGCGTGGACACCGGACGGCCGAGTGATCGCACGCCAATGGGATGGCGACCCGCGTACCGGCGGTTCGCGCGCTCGTTTCAACCCGCCGATCAAGATCGGCAGCATCGAGTACAGCGATATCGAGAGCGATATTCCTGAAGAAACGATCGAGGACGTCTTGCTGATCGATCGAGAGGGTCGGACCAGCGGCGGAGAGGCCATCGATCTCGCGACGCGAAATCGCCGCTGATGCGCAGGCCGCTAGCGACCTGATGTGGCTGCCCCGCGAACACACCGGCTCATGAGTGCGTCGCGACGGTCATCAGCCAACAAGGGCCGCATCATGTCTTCGACCCGCTTGTCGAAGCCGGGCGCTGCCATCGTGTCCTTGACGTCTTCGGGGGCCAGCTTGCCGAGCGAGTTGCCGAGGTTGCGCTCATGAAGCTCGGCGTTTGCCGGATCGATCTGCGTGCAGGCTCGCTGAATAGCAACGGCCGATACGACGGGCAATTCGTCCAGGAACTGGAGCGGCTTGGCGAAGCAATTCGATGCGGCGAGCAGCAGGACGAAGATTGGTAGCGTGCGTCGCATGGGCGTTACTGCGGGTAGATCGTGTGAAGGTGAACGGAGGACTCGGGAATTCTATGCAGGCAATGACATAGCGTGGATGGGCATTCGAGGTGTCTCCGTGGAAACTGGCCAGGTACACCCACATGTGATGACCGAGCCCTTGCAGTGATGAAGCGGCGCGCGTCGCGAGCCCGGCCCTACACCCGCCCCGCCTTGAACGCGTGCAACCGCTCCCTCCGCTCTGCATCGAACGACCCGCTGAGCCGCGCCGACAGCTCCTCCCGACGCATCTCCTTCCCGCACGACTGACAGGCAGGCCCCAGCCCCGGGTCCTGCCCGCAGGGGATGTGCGTGTAGCGAATCGCGACCTCCTCGTGCTCGCCCTTGCACCATGTCTCGCCCCAGGCGCGCAGTGCGAGGAACACCGGGTGGAACGAGATGCCCATCGGCGTGAGGTGGTATTCATGCCGCGGCGGGCGCTCGCTGTAGAGGCGGCGCTCGATCAGTCCTTCGGCCTCCAGCTTCTTGAGACGGCTCGCCACCATCTGCGGCGTGGCCTGGGTTTGCACCTGGATCTCCTCGAAGCGGCGATTGCCGAGGAACAGTTCGCGCAGCACGAGCACGGTCCAGCGGTCGCCGACGATGACCTGCGCGCGCGCGATCGGGCACAAGGTCGAGTGCGCATGTGCCGTCTCATGCTCGGCGGACGCGGGAGAGGGCGATTTCTTGGTCATTGCCGGCATCATACCGCTTGTCACTATGAAAATCATAGGTATAGTCGCGACCGTTCGCCGGGTGGGGTGAGACCCGCCTCGCGCACCGCGGAATCGATAGGACTTCCGCGAACGCAATCGACCTCTTCGAAAGGCTTCCCATGTCTGAACCTGTCAAGTTGGATCTCGCCGCCATCGCCGATCGCTACGCCTCGGCCTGGCTCTCCCACGACCCCGAGGCGATCGTGGCGCTCCATGCGCCGGACTCGACCTTCCAGGCGCACGGCCGCGGCACGGCGGTGCGGGGCAACGACGCGTTGCTGAAGGAGTTCGGCGAAGTCTTCGAGCGCTATCCGGACTTCGGCGTGGAAACGCGCCGCCTGTTGTTGGGCGAGCGGCACTGGACGCTCGACTGGACGCTGACCTTCCAGCCGCCGGGCAAGGAGCGCCGTGGCTTCCATGCGCTGGACGTGGTCGAGGTCGATGGCGACGGACTCGTCACGCGCAAGGACACCTTCTTCGACTACGCCGAAATCAAGGCTGCCTTGAGCTGACCCATGAGCGCCATCCTCGACAAGCAACCACTGCTCGAGCAGCCGCTGTTCGAAGCGCTGCCGATCCGGCATTTGTGCGACCTGAGGGTCGATCTCGAGACGCCGATCATCGTGCCCACGCCGCGCGGCACGCTGGTGCCCTACATCGGCAAGGGCGGCCGCCTTGACGGGCCGAGGCTGAGCGGCCAGTTCCTGCCGGGCAGCGTCGACTGGGTCGCGATCGGCGCGGACGGCATCAGCCGGCTCGACATCCGCGGTGCCCTGCGCACCGACGACGGCGCGCTCATCTACTTCGAGAGCAAGGGTGTCGCCAGGCTGCCGCCAGATGGCCGTGCGCGGCTGGCCAAGGGCGAGCGGCTCGCGTTCGGCGAGACCTACCTGCGCACCACGCCCAAGCTCGAGACCTCGGACGCGCGCTACACCTGGGTCAACGACCTAGTGCTCGTGGGCTACAACGAGATGTCGGCCGGGCGGGTCGACTTCCGCATCTATCAGCTGCTTTGATGCGGCGCAGTCCCGTGCGAACCATCGCGCGGGACTGCCGGCGCGGACGTGCTACTTGCCGTCCGCCGCGCCAAGACGGGGCCGCAGCTCCCTGACCCTCGCATCGAGATTGGCCGGCGTGACCTGCCAGCGCCGGGGATCCTCGTACTCGAAATCCGCGCGAACCCGCCGCGTCTGCCGGTTGAATTGAAAGAGCATCTTGATGATGCCCTTGTCGCCTTTCTTGCCCTTCAGCAGCAGCCAGTCGCGATAGGCCTTCACCTCGCGCTCGATCGGGTCCTCGAGGAAGGCGGCCGCATGGGCCTGGCCCCGGGCGTCGTAGACATAGCCGTAGCTGCCATTGACGTCGCCATCCGCATCGATCGAGAAGATCGCGGAGACCTCGACCCAGTCGACTCCTTGCGGCTCGCCGCTGTTCACGATCTCGCGCGCGATGGCGCCCATCAGTTCCATGTTCTGCGAGACGGGCTGGGCGGGTGTCGGTGCGACCATGCCGAATGCGGTGATCGCCGCGGTCAGGAATTTGGCGAAGGGGAATTTCATTGCGTCGGTGTTCGCTGGATGGCGCGGTCAGACGCTGTGGGGAGGCCGTGTCTCGTACTGGGGCAACGCATCGGTGATCTCGAACCACGGCGCCTTCGACCCCACGTACACATGGCACAGCGGCCGCACGCCCGGGTCGCCATCGAGCACGCCGAGCGCGACACCGTACACGGCCGGCTTCGCATCGAGCTTGCTGATGAGGCTCGAACCGCACACCGAGCAGAACCCGCGGTGGTCGCCTGGCGACGATTCGTAGAACCGCACCAGCTCCTCACCCTGGAGCCAGCGGAAGTCCTTCGCCAGGATCTTGCCGCGCGCGCGAAAGGCGGTGCCGTGCGCCTTCTGGCACATCGAGCAGTGGCAGTACAGCGGGTCCTTGATCGTGCCGTCGATCTCGAACGCTACGCCTTGGCAGAGGCAGCTTCCTCTCAGCATCGGTCACTTCCTTCGAACGCGTGTTTGGAGGTATTGGCCAGTATAGGGAGGGCGAATTTTTTCGAGCGCGCACCGATGGCGATCGCTTGAAATCTGACAGACTGCAAGTTCACTCGAAAGGTCTCGCACCATGAAGGCAGCTTGCGAATGATCGATAGGCGTCGGGCTGCCTCGATCGCCACGGTCGCGGCCGTGGCCGCGTTGGCCTTCATCGTCGCGTGTGTTGCGCACGAGGCGCTGGCCCATGGCCTGGCTTGCAAGGCCGCCGGGGGCGATGTCGTCCTGCTGACGTCGGTGTACTTCCGCTGCTCGGCGCCCGGCAGGTTCGTCGCAGCCGCCGGGCCCTTGGCCAACATCGCCTTGGGCGTGTTCTTCGCCACGCTGCCGCGTCCGCGCCAACCTGCGTCGGCATTGTTCGTGGGGCTGGCCGCCGCCACCAATCTGTTCTGGGGCACGGGCTATTTCGTGTTCTCCGGCTTGACCGGTACAGGCGACATGGCTGCGGCGGTGCGGGACTGGGGCCCGGGTCTGAACGCGGGTTGGCGCGCGGCGCTCGTGGTCGGCGGCGCTGCCATGTACTTCCTGGCGATTCGGAGGCTGGGTGTGCTTTTCGCTCCCGATGCGCCACTTGGATGGGCCTATCTCTGCATCGGCATCACCTCCTGCCTGGCCGCGCTCTTCTACGACGGCCCCTCGGCACCTGCGCTGCGCGAGGCCTTTCAGCAAGGTTTTCTCGCCACGCTCGGGCTGCCTCTGATTGCCTGGCTGCGGCGAGGCGAGGTTCGGGCCGAACTGCCTCGGCCTCACGCAGGGTGGGTCGCGGGGGCGGCTGTCGTTGTTCCTCTTTTCATCTGCACCCTTGGCATTGGGCTCGATGGTCGTTATCTGTAGGTTCGGCGGCTAGACTTCAGCGCCCGGCCAGGAGTGCACTGAGCAGGCAGAGAACACAGGCGTCAGAGCCAGTCAATCCATGAGCTTGAATTTTCACAACAGCGATGAGTTGCTCGACTTCGTGGAGAAGTGGGTGGGGTTCAGTGGCCCAGGGTATGACTACGATGCTCGAGGACTCCTCTTCCTTCTGCAGGCCTGCTTGAAGAACATGCATCGATTTTTCATCGACGGTGACTTCGAGGATCTCGAGGGCATCTTCACTGAAGAAGACAAACAAGTCCTGACTCGACTCTTGAACGCGATGCAGCAGTCGGGCAATTTTTAGAAAGCGAGAGATGATCGCGGAACTCGGTGATCAGTCTTTGGAGCGCCACCGTCATGACAGCTGAAGCCTACATCGTGGTTGGCGTATTCAAGAACGAAACCGCCGTTGCCATGTCGCTGTATCTCGAGATGGTCCCCGAAGAGGTGATCCTCGATCCGGGAGATGAGGTCGAGCTTCTTGCTCGTCCCAGCGAGCATCTGCTGCCCCTCGACGTGGCCCCCGTGGAGGGCGGTCTTCATATACATGCGCACAACGACTGGGACCCGGACTGGCATGTCCGGTTCAGGGGCCAACTCATCAAGGCCGGCCATCCGACGCGGCTCTCCGATTACCGCTGATGCTGGCGGTCGTGAGGCAAGCGACCGGCTGGGCGGCCGTTCCGCACGCCGGGTGCGGCGTTCCCCGTAGCGGTTTCGAGGCGAAATCCTAGCGGGAGCATGGCGCCCGCCTACAAGCTCCTACGGCGCGCCCAAATTAGAACGGCTGAAGACAACAGGACCTTCAGCCATGACCCTCGAACAAACCATCGACAAGTTCAAGCAGGTCGACGCCGCCCGCGCCGACTACCCCGGCGAGCACCTGATCGTGCTAGGCGCCGGCGTGTTGCTGCTGCTGGCCGCCGGCCGCAGCCGCTCCTTCCTCACGCGCATCGTCGCCGGGGCGGCGGGCGGTGCGCTGATCGGCCGCGCCGCGAGCGGCACCGGCGGCATCGCGAAGCTGGCGGGTGCATTGCAGTCCGGAGGCCTGGCATGGCCGCGCCGTTGATGGAATCGCTGCGCGCGGTCCGCGCGCCCAGGTACTGGGCCCTGGGGCTGGGCGTCGCCCTGCTCGCGGTGTTCCTGTTCTACCTCGCGCTCAGCAGCCTCGTGCACGAGAGCGCCGGGCGCGCGCCGCGCTTGCCGCCATCGATCATGCCGGAGCACGTGAAGGCGCCCAGGTCCACCATCGACAGCACCCAGCCGGCCGAATCGGCCCGCGCACCGGTCGCGCCATCGATCGCCAAGCTGGACACCACGATGGCCAGCGCCGCAGCGACCACGAACAAGACGGTCCCGGCCTTCATCGAGGTCCAGAAGTGCGTGATGCCCGAGGGCGATGCGATCTACTCCGATGCGCAATGCCCGCAAGATGCCGAGGCCAGCACGCTGCGCCTGCCGAGCCATCCGAACGCCGCCGCACGCCTCTGAGTCGCAGCACCGATGGGGCTCAGGTCGCGGCGGGCACGCTTTCGCGCTCGATCGGCAACCACAGCGTGAACCGCGTCCCCGCGCTCCCCGACTGCCACCCGACCGATCCGCCGATGGCCTTCGCGCGCTGCTGCTGATTGCGCAATCCGCGCCCGCCGCGCTGCAGCGCCTCGGCCACGTCGAAGCCCGGCCCGTCGTCCTCGATCGTCACGCACACGAGGTCGTCGGTGGTCGCGGTGCTTACGCGCAGGGTGGTGGCGCGCGTGTGGCGCATCACGTTGGCGATGCACTCCTGCATGATGCGCAGGATGTGCAGCGCGCTGCCCGGGTCGAGCCAGGGCAGGGACGGCACGGGCTGCACCTCCCAGCGCAGCGCGATGCCGGCGCCCTCGATGCGCGGCGCGAGGCGGAATCGCAAAGTCGCGAGCAGCAGCAGCAGGTCGGGGTCGACGATCTCCATCGAGTCGATGGCGAGCTTGAGGTCGTCCATGCAGCCCTTGAGCATGTCGGCGATCTCGGCCTCGCTCATGCTGCCTTGCTCCACCGAGCGAATGGCGCCGATCAGCGAGGAGCCGAGGCCGTCGTGCATGTCCTGCATGAGGCGGCGGCGCTCGGCGTTGAGCATCTGCTCGTTCTCCACCACGCGCAGCCGTTCGTAGCTCTGCTTGAGCTCGTCCTCGCGCTCGCGCAGCCGGTGCGCCAGGCCCTTGTTGAGCCGCGCGACCTCGGCGAAGGCGCCGGTGTAGCGCATGAACATGATGTACGAGAAGACGAAGAACAGGCCGATGATGGCGTAGGGCGAGGTGTAGACGCTCTCGGGGCCCAGGAGGTTGTTCTGCAGCAGGGCGTCGTAGCAGGTGAACGGGACGGCGATCATGGTCCAGGCCGCGACCAGCCGGCCTTCGGGCAGTTGCACGCGGTAGGCCTTGCGCAGGTTCACCGAGAAGATCAGCACGGCCACGGGCAGCACGACGAGGTTGAGCAGCGGGGTGAACAGGTACAGGCTGACGATCGAGCGCGAGACGTGCGGCACGGTGGCGAGGTTGCAGGCCAGCACGAGGCCGACCGTCAGCCGCGTGAGCCAGGGCGAGGGCTGGCCGTGCAGGCGCTCGAGGAACAGGTGGATGAGCAGGATCAGCCACAGCAGGCTGGCCACGGTCATCCACTCGAACCATTCGTCCGACATCGGGATGTAGCTGCCGCCCACGTAGTAGTGGAGCATGCGCAGGAAGGCCGCCGCCGAGATGGCGAAGAACAGCAGGTAGAGCGGCTCGCGGCGCTTGCCCAGCCACACGGCGAAGGCGAAGGCACCGACCGCGAGGAAGGCGGCGCTGCCCATGAACGGCAGCTGCACCTGCAGCATCTGGCGCGCCTGGTAGCGCCAGGACAGGTCGTCCTCGTGGCCCACCCACACGGTCGAGAGGCCGCTGCCGCTGTTGCGCAGCCGGTCGACGCGGATCAGCACCGAGGCCGGCGTGGGTGCCTGCGCCGCGAGGTTGAGCGGCAGCAGCAGCGGATGGTTGTAGCCGTTGTGGATCGGGCTGCCGTGCGATTGGTAGATGAGCACGCCGTCGCCATACACGGCGATGTGGCCCAGCGTCTTCCAGCGCGGCAGGTAGAGCAGCCGCGGCCGCTCCGAGGGCGGCAGCGCGCCGAGGTCGAGGCGGTACCAGTCGGTGACGGTGCGCACGCCACTGGAAGCGGTGGGCACGAGTTCGCGCTCGGCGGTGTAGGGCAGGCCGACCGGCTTCCAGCCGCCGCGCGGCAGTTCGGCGTCGACCGACAGCAGCGGCGGGGCCGTGAAGCCGGTGCCGTTGACCGACTGCAGCTCGGCCTCGGTGATGTGGATCGGGTGGTCGCCCGGCAGCACGGGCGCCGCGGCGGGGGCACGCGCGCAGCACAGCAGCAACAGCACGATCAGCGGCAGCGCGCGCCAGAAGGCCGCGATCCCCCGACCGGCTTGCTCGCCGTCGTTGTTGCCCTGTCTCATCGAACGCTTGCGCCCTGGAACTCGCTGTCGGCTCGCGGCGTGCGCCGGACGGACGCCGGCCTTTGCAGCGAGCGGCGCGCCCGCGGGCCGCCGGTTTCTCCCCGATCGAACGGCCACGCGCACCGGCGGCCCGTTCGTTGTCCCGTCTTCGCGGGTCGACGGCAATTATCGGCGCGCCATCGCCCCCGCGGCCCTTGCCCCACATAGAACACGGGCCAAAGGTGTGCGCGCGCCACATTGGAATCCGGGTGCAGCCTGCCGAGACTAGCGGATGGCCATCGGTCCTCGGGCCGGCGGCCATCACCACTGGAAAAAACAGGAGACTTCATGACGATTCGCCATCTGCGCGCCGGTGCCGCCTGCGCCGTTCTCGCCCTGCTGCAACTCACGGCCTGCGGCGGCGGTGGAGGCGGCAGTGCCGGCTTCGTGGCCTTGCCCCCGCCCACGACGAGCAACCCGCCGCCCGATACGCCACCACCCGCGCAGTCCCCGGTGCTGCGCACCACGGCCTACGGACCCGTGCAGGGCAACGACGACTCCACGACCAACGGCACCTACAGCTGGAAGGGCGTGCCCTTCGCCAAGCCGCCGGTCGGCGCGCTGCGCTGGAAGGCGCCGGTCGACCCCGAGCCGTGGACCGCGACGAAGACCACGCAGAAGCTCGGCAACGCCTGCGCGCAGACCGGCCGGCTCTACGGCCCGGGCCAGAACAACCGCTACGACGAGACCATCGGCACCTCGATCGGCAAGACCACGGGTTCCGAGGACTGCCTCTACCTCAACATCTGGACGCCCTCGACCGCGGCCGCGACCGACAAACTGCCCGTCATCGTGTTCGTCTACGGCGGCAGCAACATCACGGGCTACACCGGCGACCCGGTCTACGACGGCGCGGCGCTCGCGAAGGCGGCCAACGCGGTGGTGGTGTCGATCAACTACCGGCTCGGCATCCTCGGCTTCCTGGCCTCGCCGCAGCTCAAGGCCGGCGTGGACGCGAACGACGACTCGGGCAACTACGCGATCCTCGACCTGATCAAGGGCATGAAGTTCGTCAACGCGAACATCGCGCGCTTCGGCGGCGACCCGGGCAACGTCACGCTGATGGGCCAGTCGGCCGGTGCGGTCAACGTCTATGCGCTGATGGTATCGCCGCTGGTGGTCAACACCAAGCCCGCGCTGTTCCAGCGCCTGGTGCCGCTGAGCGGCGGTGTCGCCACCGCGACCACGGTGCCGAATCAGAACAACGCGCTGCTGGCGGCGCTGCTGGTGGCCGACGGCACGGTGAAGGACACGGCCGCGGCCACCGCCTACATCGCGTCGCAGAGCAACGCCGACCTCGCGGCCTACCTGCGATCGAAGAGCGCCGACACGCTGCTGCAGACCGTGCTCAACAAGCTGGTGCCGTTGGGACTGTCGGCCTCGAACCCGCTCAACGACGGCGTGGTCGTGCCGACCGATCCGATCGCGGCGATCAACGCGGGCAATTTCCTCAAGGTGCCCGTGCTGGCCGGCTACACGCGCGACGAGACCAAGCTGTTCCCGCAGAACCTCGCGACCTCGCCCGCCTTCGGCGGCATCAGCGGCCGGCTGCTCGACGACCCGACGGTGTTCTCGATGGCCTACAACTACGACCCGAACGCGGCGCCGACCACCTCGCTCGAGCAGTGGATCCCGGGCCAGTACCTGCCGGTGACGACGCCGGTGACCGGCTTCAACGCGCGCACCGACCTCTACAACCAGTACTTCTTCATCGCGCTGCGCAAGCAGATCTTTCCGGTGCTCGCGGCGCAGAAGGTGCCGCTGTGGTGGTACCAGTTCAACTGGGACAAGTCGCCGGCGCCGTTCAACGACATCTTCGGCGCGGCCCACACCTTCGACCTGCCGTTCGTGTTCGGCAACTTCGGGCCCTCGCTCTATTCGAAGTTCGCCAATTCGAAGGCCAACGAGCCGGGGCGGCTGCAGTTGTCGGACGCGATGATGAAGAGCCTGGCGGCTTTCGCGCGCGGCGGCGATCCGAACAACGCGGCGCTGGGCGTGAACTGGCCGCAATATCCGGCGATGCTGAACTTCGATGCCTCGCTGACGGCGAAGGCGATCACGGTGCAGCAGTAGACGCGCCCAACCCGACCCGTTCGGGCTGAGCTTGTCGAAGCCTCGCGCAAGGCTTCGACAGGCTCAGCCCGAACGGCTTTTACTCGGCCTCACAGGATCGGCATGCTCGCTTCCTTCAGCACCCGCAGCACGAAGTGCGACTTGCTGTGCCGGATGCCGGGGATCTTGTAGAGCTTCTCGCGCAGCAGCCGTTCGTAGTCGCGCGTGTCGCGCACCGCGATGCGGATGTAGTAGTCGTAGTCGCCCGAGACCAGGTAGGCCTCCTGGATCTCGGGGATGGTCGCGAGGGTGCGGCCGAAGTCGTAGAGCGTCTCGTCGGTGTGGCTCTCGAGCGTGACCTGCACGATCACCGAGTCCTGGTAGCCGAGCTTGGCCGGATCGATGTCGACCGTGTAGCGCTTGATCACGCCCTGCGCCTCGAGCTTCTTGATGCGCGTCCAGCAGCTGGTGGGCGAGAGGCCGACCTCGGCGCTGATGTCCTGCAGGGTCTTGCGCGAATCGAGCAGCAGCACCCGGAGGATCGCCATGTCGATCTTGTCGAAAAGTCCTTCGTCGTCTTGCGAAGATTTGCGATTGATTTTCATGTTTAAGGCCTGAATATCCAAAAATCAGAAGCAAATTCTGCCTCAAACACGGAAGAATTGACGGCATGAGACTGCTCGACCTCCCCACCGACCTCGCTTCGACGCTGAATTCCGAAAATTCTTCGGACATCGGCGCGGCCACCGACCTGCCCCTCGATGCCGCGCTCGCCATCGACACCGCGCCGCGCGTGCGCAACGGCGCCGAGGCGCTGCTCGACACGCTGGTGGCCTGCGGCGTCGACACCATCTTCGGCTACCCCGGCGGCGCCGCGCTGCCGCTGTACGACGCGCTGCACGGCGAGCCGCGGCTGCGCCACGTGCTGGTGCGCCACGAGCAGGCGGCCGTGCACGCGGCCGAGGGCTATGCGCGCACCACCGGCCGCGTGGGCGTGGTGCTGGTCACCTCGGGGCCGGGCGTGGGCAACACCATCTCGGGCCTGCTCGACGCGATCAGCGATTCGGTGCCGCTCTTGTGCATCAGCGGCCAGGTGTCGACCGCGGTGATCGGCACGCAGGCCTTCCAGGAAAGCGATGCGCTCGGCATGTCGCGCCCGGTGACCAAGTGGAACCACCAGGTGCGCAGGCCCGACGAGGTGCCGACGATGGTGCGGCGCGCGCTCGAGGTCGCCACGTCGGGCCGCCCCGGCCCGGTGCTGCTCGACGTGCCGAAGGACGTGCAGCTCGCGCTGCCGGGGCAGGGCGCGCCGGTGCCCGTGCCGCGGCCGCTGCGCACGCATCGCTCGCCGGTGCCGCCGCGCGCCTGCATGCAGCGCGCGGCCGACCTGATCTCGACCGCGCGCCGGCCGGTGCTCTATGGCGGCGGCGGCCTCATCAACGCCGGCCCCGCGGCCTGCGAGGCCTTCACGCAGCTGGTGCGGCGGCTGCATGCGCCGTGCACGCTCACGCTGATGGGGCTGGGCGCGTTCCCGGCCTCCGACCCGGCCTTCCTCGGCATGCTCGGCATGCACGGCACGCTCGAGGCCAACCTCGCGATGCACGAGGCCGACCTCGTGGTCTGCGTGGGCGCGCGCTTCGACGACCGCGTGACCGGCAAGCTCGACCGCTTCTGCCCGCATGCACGCAAGATCCACATCGACATCGACCCGAGCAGCATCAACAAGGTGGTGCAGGTCGACGTGCCGATGGTGGGCGACTGTGCCGCCGTGCTCGAGGCGCTGCTCGCGCTGCTGCCCGAGCGTTTCGAGGCCGCGCGGCTCGCGCCCTGGTGGCAGCGCATCGAGCGCTGGCGCGCCGAGGACTGCCTGGGTTTCGCGCCGCGCGCCGACGCGATCCTGCCGCAACGGCTCATGGCCTCGCTGCAGCAGGCGATCGCCGACACGGGGCGCGACACCATCGTCTCGACCGACGTGGGCCAGCACCAGATGTGGGCCGCGCAGTACCTGCGCTTCGACCGGCCGCGCCGCTGGCTCACCTCGGGCGGCGCCGGCACCATGGGCTACGGCCTGCCGGCGGCGATCGGCGCGCAGGTGGCGCACCCCGAGGCGCTGGCCGTGTGCGTGAGCGGCGACGCCTCGGTGCTGATGAACATCCAGGAGCTCTCGACCGCGGTGCAGCACCGCGCGGCGGTCAAGCTGGTGCTGTGCAACAACGGCTACATGGGCATGGTGCGCCAGTGGCAGGAGCTCAACCACGGCAACCGCCTGAGCCACAGCTGGAACGAGGCGCTGCCCGATTTCGTGGCGCTGGCCAAGGCCTTCGGCTGGGGCGCGCGGCGCGTGAGCGACCCGGCCGAGCTGCCCGCGGCGCTGGCCGAATGCCTGGCGAGCGAGGGGCCGTTCTTCCTCGACGTGCAGGTGGCGGCGCAGGAGAACTGCTTTCCGATGATGCCGGCCGGCGCGGCGCACAACGAGGTGATGCTGGCCAAGGACCGCTGGTACCAGCCGAAGGAGGCCTGAACCCACGATCCTCCGCGCTGCGCTATCTTCCCCAGCGCGCGCCGCTTACCCGCGGCGCGTGTTCCGCCCGCAGGCCGCTTACCGGTGGCCGAACGGGCATCTCTCGCGACTCTTACCGGAGCCTTCTCTCATGTCCCACGATCTCGCCAGCGTCTCGCTGGACGACAAGTACACCTCCACCTCAGGCCGCGTCTACCTGAGCGGCATCCAGGCGCTGGTACGCCTCATGCTCGTGCAGCGATGGCGCGACCAGGCCAACGGCCTCAATACCGCGGGCTTCGTCTCCGGCTACCGCGGCTCGCCGCTCGGCGGACTCGACGAGGCGTTGTGGAAGGCGCAGCCGCACCTCGATGCCAACCACGTCAAGTTCCTGCCCGGCGTGAACGAGGAACTGGCGGCCACCGCCGTCTGGGGCACGCAGCAGGTGCACCTGACCGGCGAGAGCGCGGTCGATGGCGTGTTCGCCATGTGGTACGGCAAGGCGCCCGGCGTGGACCGCTGCGGCGACGTCTTCAAGCACATGAGCCACGCGGGCACCTCGCCCCATGGCGGCGTGCTGCTGGTGGCGGGCGACGACCACGGCGCCTATTCGTCGACCCTGCCGAACCAGAGCGACCACCTGTTCGCGGCCTCGATGATCCCGATGCTCTATCCGCAGAGCGTGGAGGAGTACATCGAGCTGGGCCTGCACGGCTTCGCGATGTCGCGCTTCGCGGGGCTGCCCGTGGGCTTCAAGGCGCTGGCCGACACGGTGGAGTCGTCGGGCTCGATCCCGGCCGACGCGCAGAACGTGCGCACCCTGCTGCCCGAGGACTTCGTGCCGCCCGCGGGCGGCATGCATGCGCGGCTGTCGACCGACACGCTGGGCGTGCAGGCGCGCAAGCAGGAGGCGCTGATGCAGGACGCGAAGATCTACGCGGCCATTGCCTATGCGCGCGCCAACCGGCTCAACCGCGTGACCATCGACGCGCCCTCGGCGCGGCTGGGCATCGTGGCCTCGGGCAAGTCGTACCGCGACGCGCTGGAGGCGCTGGAGGAACTGGGCATCGACGCGGCCGAGGCGGCGCGCATCGGCATCCGCGTGTTCAAGGTGGCGATGCCCTGGCCGCTGGAACCCGACTCGATCCGCGAGTTCGCCGACGGGCTCGACGAGATCCTGGTGATCGAGGAGAAGCGCCAGATCGTCGAGTACCAGCTCAAGGAGCATCTCTACAACTGGCGCGAGGACGTGCGCCCGCGCGTGATCGGAAAGTTCGACGAGCGCGGCGAATGGGGCGCGCATCCGCGCGGCCAGTGGCTGCTGCCGGCCACGGCCGACTTCTCGGTGGCGCAGATCGCGCGCGTGATCGCCGCGCGGGTGGCGCGTTTCCACACCAGCGACATGATCCGCACGCGGCTGGCGATCCTCGACGCCAAGGACGTGGTGCTCGGCAAGGCTGTGGCCACCCCGGCGCGGCCGGCCTGGTATTGCTCGGGCTGCCCGCACAACACCTCGACCAAGGTGCCCGAGGGCAGCCTGGCGCTGGCCGGCATCGGCTGCCACGTGATGGCGACCGCGATCTATCCCGAGCACAACCGCACGACCACCCACATGGGCGGCGAGGGCGCGCCCTGGCTCGGCCAGGCCTGGTTCTCGAAGCGCCACCACGTGTTCGCCAACCTCGGCGACGGTACCTACTACCACTCGGGCTCGATGGCGATCCGCGCCGCCGTGGCCGCGGGCGTGAACATCACCTACAAGATCCTCTACAACGACGCGGTGGCGATGACCGGCGGCCAGCCGGTCGACGGCCCCGTGAGCGTGCCGCGCATCGCACACCAGGTGGCGGCCGAGGGCGTGCGCCGCATCGCGCTGGTGGCCGAGGACCCGACGCGCTGGCGCGACCGCTCGCCGCTGCCGGCCGATGGCGGCGGCTTCGTCCTCACCATCCACCACCGCGACGAGATGGACGCGGTGCAGCGCACGCTGCGCGACTACGAAGGCGTGTCGGTGCTGATCTACGACCAGGTCTGCGCGGCCGAGAAGCGGCGGCGCCGCAAGAAGGGCGAGTTCCCGCAGGCCTCGCACCGCGTGTTCATCAACGAGGCCGTGTGCGAGGGCTGCGGCGACTGCGGCGAACAGTCGAACTGCACCTCGCTGCTGCCGCAGCCCACGCCCCATGGCCTCAAGCGCCGCGTGGACCAGAGCGCGTGCAATGCCGACTACTCGTGCGTCAAGGGCTTCTGCCCGAGCTTCGTGAGCGTGGAAGGCGTGAAGCCGCGGCGCATCAAGCCGGTGGCCGCGCGCGGCGCCGAGGCCGACGCGGCGCTGCCCGAGCCGCCCGTGCATGCGATCGAAGGCATGCACAACATCCTGATCACCGGCATCGGCGGCACCGGCGTCATCACCATCGGCGCGCTGATCGGCATGGCCGCGCATCTCGAGGGCCAGGCCGCGAGCGTGCTCGACATGACGGGCATGTCGCAGAAGAACGGCTCGGTGACCTCGCACGTGCGGCTGGCGCGCGACGCGGCGCAGCTCAAGGCGCAGCGCATTCCCACCGGCGAGGCCGACCTGGTGCTGGGCTGCGACATGCTGACCGCGGGCGCGCCCGACGCCATCGCCAAGATGCGCCCGGGCCGCAGCTATGCGCTGGTGAACACCTTCGAGCAGCCCACCGGCCATTTCGCGCAGGACCCCGACTGGAGCTTCCCGGCCGGCCAGGTGCGCGCGCTGATCGAGGAATCGGTGGCCGGCAAGGCCGACTTCATCGACGCCACGGGTCTTGCGACGCGGCTCATGGGCGATGCCATCGCGGCCAACCTGTTCCTCTTGGGCTTCGCGTTCCAGAAGGGCTATGTGCCATTGAGTTCGGCCGCGCTGCTGCGCGCGATCGAGATCAACGGCGTGGCCGTGAAGGCCAACCAGCAGGCCTTCCACTGGGGCCGGCGCGCCGCGCTCGACCTCGCGGCCGTGGCGCGCGAGGCCTCGCCCGCGCAGCCGGTGGCGCTGCAGCTGCCGCAGGGGCTCGACGCCTTGCTCGCGGACCGCACCGCCTTCCTCACGGTCTACCAGGACGCGGCCTATGCGCGGCGCTTCTCGGACTTCGTGGCGCGGGTGCGCGGCGTGGAGCAGGCCCGCGGCCGAGGCGACCGCTTCACGCGCGCGGTGGCGGCCAACCTGTTCAAGCTGATGGCCTACAAGGACGAGTACGAGGTCGCGCGCCTGTACACCGACGGCACCTTCATGAAGAAGCTGCAGCAGGAATTCGAGGGCACGCCCAGGCTGCGCTTCCATCTCGCGCCGCCGATCCTGGGCCAGCGCGATGCGCAGGGCCGGCCGGTCAAGCGCGCCTTCGGGCCGTGGATGCTGCGGGGCTTCCGCGTGCTGGCCGCGCTGCGCCGGCTGCGCGGCACGGCCTTCGATCCCTTCGGCCGCACCGAGGAACGCCGGACGGAGCGCCGCCTGATCGAGGAGTACCGCGCGGGCATCGAGGACATCCTCGCGCACTGGGACGAGGTCGATGCCGAGACGGCGCTGGCGCTCGCGAAGCTGCCCGAGCAGATCCGCGGCTACGGCCATGTGAAGGAGGCGAGCATCGCCGCCGCGCAGGTGCGTCGCGATGCGCTGCGCGCGCGGCTCGTGGCGCCGCGCGCCGAGGCGGGCGCGGTGGCGCGCGAGGCGGTGCCGGCCTGAGGGGGGAGGGCGAGGGCGATTCCGGAATCACCTGTTTTGGACAAGGTGATCCGGAATCGATAGACTCGCCCGCCATGGCCCGACCCAAAGCCTTCGACCGCAACGCCGCCCTGCAGGGCGCGATCGCCGTGTTCTGCGACCACGGCTACGACGGCACCTCGACCGAGATGCTGCTCGCCGCCATGGGCATCAGCCGCCAGAGCATGTACGACACCTTCGGCGACAAGCGCAGGCTCTACCTCGAGGCGCTGCAGCAGTACGCCGTGGGCCACGTGTCGCAGCACATCCGCGCGCTGCATGGCGCCGTCTCGCCGCGCGCGGGGCTCGAGGCCATGCTCGACGGCATGGCGACCCATTTCGGCGCGCACGGACAGCCGGGTTGCATGGGCATCGGCGCGGTCTGCGAGTTCGGCCGCGGCGATGCCGAGGTGAGCCTGCTGACCGACACCGCGGGCCGCATGCTGCAGTCGGCCATCGAGGGCCGCATCGGCGAGGCCCAGGCCGCGGGCGAGATCGATGCCGCGCTCGCGCCGCGCGCGGCCGCGCAGTTCCTGATGGCCACGCTGTCGGGGCTCAAGATCTCGGGGCGCGGCGGCGCCTCGGCCGAGGACCTGCGCGACGTCGCGCGGATGGCCATGCGAAGTCTGCGTTGAGTTCGTGCGCGCACCCGGACTTGGGTGCGCTTTTTTTTGCCATATTCTGGATCGATCGATCCGTTAAAAAGGAAGTCGACATGACGAAATCCCTCTGCGGCAAGGCCGCCCTCGTGACCGGCGGCTCGCGCGGCATCGGCGCGGCCATCGTGCGGCGGCTCGCGAACGACGGCGCGGCCGTGGCCTTCACCTATGCGTCGTCGGACGCGGCGGCGCGAGCGCTCGTGGCCGAGATCGAAGGGCAGGGCGGCCGCGCGCTCGCGCTGCGCGCCGACAGTGGCGATGCACAGGCCGTGCGGCAGGCGGTCGACGCCGCGGCCGAGGCCTTCGGCGGGCTGCATCTGCTGGTGAACAACGCCGGCATCCTCGTCGGCGGCCTGGTCGAGGACTACGCGCTCGCCGACTTCGACCGCATGTTCGCGGTCAACGTGCGCTCGGCCTTCGTGGCGGTGCAGGCGGCGCTCAAGCACATGGAGCGTGGCGCGCGCATCGTCATCACGGGCAGCGTGGTGGCCGATCGCGTGGGCTTCGCGGGTTCGTCGGTCTATGCGATGACCAAGGGCGCGGTGGCCTCGATGGCGCGCGGCCTCGCGCGCGACCTCGGGCCCCGGGGCATCACGGTGAACGTGGTGCAGCCCGGGCCGACCGACACCGACATGGCGCCGAAGTCCGAGTACGGCGAGCGGCTGGAGCCGCTGATGGCGCTGGGCCGCATGGGGCACGACAGCGAGATTGCCGGCATGGTCGCCTACCTCGCTGGACCCGACGCCAGCTTCGTCACCGGCGCGGCGCTGACGGTGGACGGCGGCTACCTGGCCTGATCAGGCCGGCGGGCGGGTCGCGCGGTAGCCGCCCGGCGTGGCGCCGAAGCGGTCGCGGAAGGCGCGGCTGAAATGGCTGGGGTCGTTGAAGCCGTTGCGGAACGCGATCTCGGTCACGCTGAGCTGCACGAGCCGCTCGTTGGCCAGTTCCTCGGCCGCGCGCTCGAGGCGGCGTTCGCGCAGGTAGGTGCCGTACTGCGTCTGCTGCGTGGCGAACAGGCGGTGCACCAGCCGCTTGGAGATGCACAGCTCGCGCGCGATCGCCTCGACCGAGAGCTCGGGGTCGCAGAGGTTGGCCTCGACATAGGCCGCGAGCCGCTGCCAGCGGTCGCGTTCGTGGCGTTTGGCCGCGCCCGCATCGCCGGCCTGCGGCGCGCCGGCCACCGCTTCGCAGTAGATGGCCGCGAGCAGCGAGACGAAGGATTGCTCCGAGAAATAGGCCAGCGCCGGATGCGGCTGCGCCTGCACCGCGAACAGGCGGTCGAGCTGCTGGCGCGCCGATTCGGCCAGCGTGGAGTCGGCCTGGGCCAGCGAAGGTTCGAAGTTGTCGCGCAGGTCGGCATAGATGCCGAAGAAGCGCCCGGCCGGCAGCCGCAGCTGTACCAGCCGGCCCGATTCGTCGAGCGCGCAGGTCGAGGGCAGCCGCGTGGTGCGGAACACGATGTCGCCCTTGCGGAAAGGCAGCCGGCGGCCGGCCTGCTCGATGGTGCCCTGGCCGTCGACCGCGATCATCGCGAGCACCTCGCCCGCGCCGTCGTGGCCGGACTGGCCCGCCGCATGGCGCACCTGCATCGGCGTGGAATCGAAGCTGACCGCGATGCCGCCGCCCACGAGCCGGCAGGCCTCGAGATTCATGCGCGGATGGCTGTGCTGCACGCTGAGTTCGCCGGGGTAGACCAGCGCGTCGAGCGTGGTCGAGTAGCCGCGCAGGTCGCCCGGGTAGAAGGGGCGCAGGTGCGGCGCGAAGCTCAGGTGCGGGGTCGGGTCGTGGTGCATGGTGGGGTGGGAGCCGGGCCGCGTGCATGGTTCGTGCCAAGGGCGGTCCGCGCCCGCAGTCTGGAGGGCGCGCCGCCGCGGCACATTGAGGCTTTCCACTAGGTACCGCCTTGCGGCGGACGCCGATGGGCTACGGCCTGCCTCTCCGCTTGCGTGAGTTCAGGGGCAAGCTGCCGTGCCCGATGGGGAAAATCGAACGGGCCAGACGAGGTGCGCGATTTGAAGTGTGTCAGGCAAGCTCCAGGGGGCCGACGTGAAACACACCCGGTCCGAACAGATAACCGGCCGGTATCGCCAGCGCAAGATTGCTGGATGGGCTTCCCCAGAAGTGCATGCCGTACAGCGTGCCATTCCCGCCGATGACGGGCGACCCGCTGTCCCCGGGATGGGTGTTCGCTCGGAATTGGTATGCACACACGATCTGGACGTTTCCACAGCCCGGATAGGGCAGCTGGACTTCGGGCCAGGTTTTTATGTAGATCGCATCCACCAGGCGCCCAGGTGCATAGATCATGCAGTCCTGCGGCTTGGAAAGGCCCATGTCCACATTCCTGGGTTGCATGCCGCTATGTATCCATTGCACCGTGCTGCCGGAGTCGATGCGGGCGATGGCCGCATCGATCTGAGAAGGCTGGTTGGGCGCCATCGGGACGGCCTCGAAGAACTGGCCGAAGGGCACACCTTGCCGGTCGGCCACCAGCGTATCCATCACGATGCGGCATCCCCCTACCTTGGGTGACAACGTCAGTACATGGTGGCAACTGAGCGCGAACAGATCCGGCTGTCCCCCAGCTCGAACCAGACAGCACACGGCCCCCGTGCCACGAACTGCGGGTTGGCTGGCCGATACCGACAGAATTCCGGCTGCGGTGTTGGTCCCAAGGTGAGGACCGCTATCGGCCAGTTCTTCCACATCCGTGGGAACATGAACCTGGCGCCGGCGACCATCGAACTCGATGACGGTCTTGATGTATCGAGGCAGCTGCTTGCCCGCCTCGGACTTGCGCATCACCAGAAAACCCAGGCAAAGCGTGTGCAGGTATTCGCCGGCTTCCGTCTTGTGCCCGACGCCTACCGAAAGCACGTCCGGAAACTCCCGTTTGAATTGCGCTGATCTTTTCAGGCAAAGCCGCGCCAGTACCTGCAGTTGTCTTTCGGATGGCAACTGCTCCCAGAGATCTGTGGACGAGGCCGGCGGCCGCGCCCTGGCTTTCGAGACTCGATCTTGCATCGCCTAGATCCCCGAAATCTCGACGTCCTGCGTGGCGTACTGCTTCGACTGCAAAGACAGCAACTGCTGAAGGGATGCCTTGGTGGCGTATTTGGCCGGCTTCTGCGACCCTCCTGTCAGCGTCACCGTCGCGCTCAGTTTCGTTCCCGCGGTCACATTGGAGACCACCCAGAATCCACCGTCTGCGCTCTTTTCCTTCTTCAGCAGATCGTTCACCGTGGCGGTGAAATTGGCCGCGTCGAGCGCGGGTGAGCTTCCCGAAGCACCCGCCACAGATGGTGAAGTCGTGTTGCCCTGCCTATCGACGTCGAAGTATCTTTGCAGGTTCATCGGGGTGTCACCGCTGGGCTTTGCGGCTTCCACGACGACGACTTCGTAGACATTGAATGCGATGTTCGTATACGGCCGCTGGGGAATCAGTACGCGGGCCTTGTCGGTGCCTTGATCTGCAACTGCCTCACCGCTGGTTTCCTTTGGCTTGAGCACCGGATACAAGCCGGGTGCTGCAACGAGCACTTTCGTGACTTTCACCGAGACCCTTGTTCCCGGGACCAAGCTGCTCGCCGCCGCTGCCGGCTTCCCACCTCCATCGCTGCCGGCCTGGGGTGCCCCAGTGAGCGCGGCGGCCGGCAGGATCTTGCTCTGAGCGAGCTTGGACAGCGCGCCAAGACCGGTCGAATAGAAATCCAGCAGCGGCCGAACAATGGCACTGTTGTCGACGCGCGCGTCCAGGCCATGGAGCCCCCAACCTTGAACCATGGTGACGCCGGCGGTGGCGTTGCCGAGGCCTTGCTGGCCCTGGATGACGTACTTTTCGTCGAAATCAGGCATCCACACCACATCGAAGAAGCGACGGCCCAATGTGCTCGGGAATGGAACGGCCGATTGACCCACCGACATGTTGTATTGCCCGACGGGTGCGCTGTTTTTCGCATCGGAAGAGTTCGCCGCTCCAGGTGCGCTCGCTGCGGTCGCCGGTGGCTGGGCCCCCGCATCGCCGGCCTGCGGGCCGGCAGTCAGTGTGGCCGGCGAAACCAATGAAACCGCTGAAGCCGGAAACCGTACCGAGGATTCCTTGCTGAGATTCGCAACCAGTGTTCCGTCGAAGTTTCCACTGGCGTTATCGATCAACAGGTACTGTCCATCGGGCGTGAGTTGGCCGGCCGAGAGAAACACTTTGGAGGAGATGACGAACGGCTCGTAGACCTGAACGTAGGGCCGCGGCAGATAGAACGGAATTCCCTCGGGCTGCGGTTGGCCTTCGTTCACTTTCAAGATCTTGACGCTGGCACAACCCGCAAGAAAGAGAAGCGCGCAGCCAATGGACGAGACAAACAGTCTTTTCATGATTCCCTCTCTCCGACTCAGTATGGATTTTTTGATAGGTAGCCAGCGCGCTTTGGGGCGCGTCATGTCAGGCCTTTGACTGACACGATCGTCACGTTGATTTAGGAAATGGTGGTTGCGTATTCGTAGTTTCCCCAGCATCGCCAGTTGCCGTGACTCTCCAGCCTTCTCTGATGCAAGCACGATGGGCACCCGCTGCGCCAATGGGGCTGGAACGAGTGAGATGACGCGCTCGGGCGGGTGAAGGGCTCGTCGCATTGGCGCGCTGGATCAATGCGCGTGCGCGCAGGCGCAAGGCCCGGCGCGACATCGCTTCCTACATTGGCGGCCATCGACCACCGATGAAGGAAAACCGCGTGAACCCCACCGTCACAGACGCCCCCTCCGCCGACGCGCCCCTGAAGCTCGACGGCCTCACCGTCGGCCACTGGAGCGACGCCGAGAAGCTCGCGCTGAGCTGCCGCATCCTCGCGAAGGAGGGCCATTCCGAAACCCTGGCCGGCCAGATCACGGTGCGCCAGCCCGACGGCAGCTTCCTCACCACGCCGCTGGCGCATGCGTTCGGCGAGATCCGCGCGGGCTCGGTGATGCGCATCGACGATTCGCTGCGCGTGCTCGAGGGCCGCGGCGTGCCCAACCCGGCCGTGCGCTTCCACCTCTGGGTGTACCGGCGCCGGCCCGACGTCCACTGCGTGATCCATACCCATCCGCCCTATGTGTCGGCGCTGTCGATGACCGGCGAGCCGCTGCAGGTCGCGCACATGGATGCCACGCCCTTCTTCGACGACTGCGCCTTCCTCGCCGAATGGCCGGGCCTGCCGATCGCCGACGTGGAGGGCGAGATCATCTCGGCCGCGCTCGGCGGCAAGCGCTGCGTGCTGCTGGCCAACCATGGCTTCCTGGCCGCCACCTCGAGCGTGGAGGAGTCGCTCTACCTCTCGGTGCTGATCGAGCGCGCCGCGCGCAACCAGCTGATCGCGCAGAGCGCCTACGGCCGGCTCAAGCTGGTCGATCCGGCGCTGGCACGCGAATCGCACGACTTCCTGCTGCAGCCCAGCATCGTGAAAGCCAGCTTCGCGATGTTCGCGCGGCAGGTCGAGGAGCACCAGGCATGAACACCATCGCCACACCGGTCACTGCCGCCGCGCCCGCGGCCGCCAAGCCGCAGAGCGTCTGGAAGGTCGGCGCCGCCACCATGGCCGGCACCGCCATCGAGGGCTTCGACTTCCTGGCTTATGGCACGGCTGCCGCGCTGGTCTTCAACAAGCTGTTCTTTCCGAACTTCGATCCGGTGACCGGCACGCTCGCGGCCTTCGGCACCTTCGCGAGCGGCATGCTCGCGCGGCCGATCGGCGGCATCGTGTTCGGCCACTACGGCGACCGGCTGGGCCGCAAGGCCATGCTCACGCTGAGCCTCTTGATGATGGGCATCTGCACGGTGCTGATCGGCGTGCTGCCGACCTACGAATCGATCGGGCTCTGGGCCGCGGTGCTGCTGGTGCTGCTGCGCATCGGCCAGGGCTTGTCCTTCGGCGGCGAGCTCGGCGGCGCGATGCTGATGGCGGTGGAGCATGCGCCGCCGCGCTGGCGCTCGCTCGTGGGCAGCATGCCGCAGATGGGCGCGCCGATCGGCGTGCTGCTGTCGTCGGGTGCCTTCGCGCTGGTTACGCAGCTGCCCGAGGACGCCTTCCTGCACTGGGGCTGGCGGCTGCCGTTCCTGGCCAGCGCGCTGCTGATCGCGGTGGGCATCTTCATCCGCACGCGCATCGACGAGTCGCCCGAGTTCGAGGCCGTGAAGGCGCACCGCAAGACCGCCGCGCTGCCCGCGCGCGAAGTGGTGCTGGCGCACTGGCGGCCGCTGCTCCTGACCATCGGCGGCAAGCTGGCCGAGGTCACGCTGATCTACACCATCCTGGTGTTCTCGATCTCCTACGCGGTCACGCGGCTGGGCTTCTCGCGCGGCGATGCGCTGCATGCGCTGGTGCTGGGTTCGTCGCTGATGGTGCTGACCATTCCGCTGTTCGGCTGGCTGGCCGACCGCGTCGGCGCGCGCCGGCTCTACGTGTTCGGCGGCGTGCTGCTGGCCTTGATGGCGCTGCCGCTGTTCCAGGCCATCGGCAGCGGTTCGCTCATGGCCTACACGGTGGCGATGGTGGTGGCGCTCGCGCTCAACTACCCGCTGATGTTCGCGCCGCAGTCGAATCTCTACGCGGCGCAGTTCCCGGCCGAGCTGCGCTACTCGGGCATCTCGATCGGCATCCAGATGGCGGCCGCGCTCGGCGGCGGGCTGGCGCCGATCATCGCGGCGACGCTGGTGGCGAGGTTCGGCAGCATCGTGCCGGTGGGGGCGTATGTGGCGGTGCTGGGGGCGGTGGCGGCGCTGTCGGCTTGGAAGATGCGGCCGGCGGCGAACGAGGGGTGACTCCTTCCCCAACTCCTTCCCCCTCTGGGGGAAGGTCGGGATGGGGGCGCCGGGCGGCCGATGTTCGCGGGGCGATGGATGCGCCCGGTGCCCCCACCCCGGCCCTCCCCCAGCGGGGGAGGGTGAAAGTCAGGAGTGGCCGTCCACGCGCATCTGGAACAGGAAGTAGGGCGGGATGCAGGCGCCGCGGCCCTCGGGCTGGCCTTCGGCCTGCGCGCAGATGTAGTCGTCGCGGCAGGGCGCGGTGGCCGAGCAGCTGCGCAGGTTGCCGGGCCGCGTGTGCTTCGCGAGGCATTCGCCGAAGGGCCGTTTCGCCGCGAGGCACTGGTTGAAGTCGCTGAGGATCGCGATGCCGCCGCATGTGCCATTCGGGTCCTTCGGATCGCAGGGACCCGAGCACATGCCGCCAGGGAAGCCGACCGAGGTCTTCTCGCAGACCGAGGCGGCACCTTCGCAGGCGGTGCGCGGCAGCTTCTCGGCGCGGTCGAGCCAGGGGTTGGCCGAGGCCGTGATGCGCGTGGGTTCGCAGCGCGCGCCGACGATCGCCGGCTCGGGTCGTGTGTTCGCATCGAGCGGCTCCGCGAGCGGCCGGAAGGGATCGGGCTTCGGCGTGGTCAGCGCGGCCTGCAGGTAGCGCGTGCGCCGCGCGAGTTCGTCCTGCAGATGCGGCGAGTGCGGCACCGCGAGCGCATTGCCGGGCGTGAAGCTGCGCGAGGCGCCACGGCGATCGAGGCCCAGCAGGTGGAAGCCCGCGACCGCGCGGCTCTGGTGGCAGCCCATGCAGCTGAGGTCGTCGAGCCGGCGCAGCAGGGCCCGCGGCGACTGCAGCGTGCGGCTGCCGGGCACGGCCTGCCATTCGCTCTCGGCGAAGAGCTGCGCGAACGGGCGGTTGGCGAGGCGCTCGAGGCCGCGCGGCGCGACCGAGATGGCCTCGGTGGCGAGGAAGCGCTCGGGGATCCTGAGCGTGGCTTCGTCGAGCGCGCGCAGGTTCCCGGGCTGGCGAAGCCATTGCTTCAGCTCCTGGCGCAGCGGTGCGCTGGCCTTGAGCTTCGCGACATCGGGCGTGTTCTCGAGCGGGCCCACGTCGTAGCGCTTCGCGGCCGCGTTCCAGCGGAAGGCACGCAGCATGTATTCGGCATGGCCGCCGAGATCGGGCCGCACGGCCGAGGGCCAGCGCACGCTCTGCAGGTTCACCGTGAGTTGCGAGATGCGCGCGGGCGCGAGCCGTTGCGGCGCGAGCGGGCCGTCGGCCGACACCAGCCAGCGGCCCAGCGCCTCGTCGGCCATCGCGGCCTGCGGCGGCTGCCAGCGCTTCGCGACCGCGGCGCAGCCGCCGTCGGCATCGGGCGCGTCGCCGCGCAGCTCGACGTTGACGGTCATCGGCAGCCGCGACTGCATCGCGCTCGTGCGGTAGGCGAGGCGGTACACGAGCCGGGTCTCGCCGCAGGCACCGTCCTGGAATGGGCGCCGGTCCATGCGGTTGGCCACGCCCACCAGTTCGAAGAAGGCATCGGGGCTCGCGAGCCAGCGCGCGTCGAACAGGCGGTGCGGGTACTTCGCGATGCCGACGCCGGCCTGCTTGTCGCGGCGCTGGATGGCTGCGAGGCTGGCGCCGAGGGGCTCGGCGATGGAGCGCCAGGCCTTCGAACGCATCAGCACCTCGTTGCTCTCGATGCCGTCGGCGCCCGGTGTTTCGGCCAGCCAGTGCGCGAAGCCCGCGCCGGACTTCTCGGCCGCCTGCAGCGCGGCGGGTTCGGTGACGAGCAACAGCGGCTCGGTCGCGTGGGCGGTGGCGAAGAGGGAGGCCAGCGCGAGGCCGGCGAACAGGCGGTGAAGAAGCGGCACGCGGACCATTGTGCCGCGACGGTTCACGCGCTCGTGGCGGTCTCCATCCGCTCGCGCATCATCCGCGCCACGGCCACGCCCTGTGGCTCGCCGAGCCGCTCGAGCGCGGCGATCACGCCGCGCCGGTCTTCCTCCGAGCGGTCCTGGTTGAGCTTGAACTTGCCCTCGAGCGATTGCACGGGAATCTCCACCGCCGCGATCATGTCGAGCCGCGGCGCGACGAAGTCGAAGGGCATGGCGTCGAAGTCCCAGCTGCCCGCGCATTCGGCGCGCAGCGGCGTGTCGTAGACCGCGACGGTGCGGCGCAGCACGGCGTGGATCGCCATGCGTTCCTCGATCACGCGCGGCGTGCCGCGCGCATGGATCGCCGTGTAGTTCCAGGTCGGGAAGGTGCTCTGTTTGACGTACCAGCTCGGCGTGATGAAGGCATGCGGGCCCTGGAAGATCACCAGCGCCTCGCGGCCCGCGCGCAGGTCCTCGAGCTGCGGGTTCTTCCGCGCGAGATGGGTGGTGAGCAGGCCGGCTTCGCCCTCTTGCGCATCGAGCAGGAAGGGCAGGTGGGTGGCACTGGCGCCGGCCGGGCCGACCGTGACCAGCGTGGCGAAGCTCCAGGCGCGCATGCCTTCGTGCAGCGTCGCGAGCTCGGCCTCCGCATAGGGCTTGGGCGTGTACATGCGGCGGCTCAGCGCGTGGCGAGGTCGCGCAGCCAGCGCACCGAATCGTCGAAGGCGCGGCCGGCCACGTCGGCGACCGAGACCGCCTCGAGGAAGCCGTGGATGGTGCCGGGGTAGAGCGTCTCGCTGACCGCCACGCCGGCCTCGCGCAGCCGCGCGGCCATCAGCCGGTTGTCGTCGTACAGCGGATCGCATTCGGTGACCACCATGCAGGCCGGCGGCAGGCCCTCGAGCCGGGCCGAGAGGCTGTGCAGGCGCGGATCGGCGAAGTCGGCCGGCCCGCGTGCATAGAGGCCGTAGAACCACAGCATCATGTGCAGCGACAGGCCGTACTCGCCCGCGCCGTAGCGCACCACCGATTCGCGGTAGAGCTCGGTGCTGTAGGCGCCATAGTTCAGCAGCATGCCGCGCGGCAACGCGTCGCCCTCGTCGCGCAGCACCAGGCAGGCGCCGACCGAGAGGTTGGCGCCGGCCGAGTCGCCGCCGATGAAGAGCTGCGCGGGATCGATGTCTAGCGTGCCCGCATGGGCGGCCAGCCAGCGCATCACGTCGACGCATTCGTCGTGGGGCTGCGGAAAGCGCGCCTCGGGGGCGCGCGTGTAGTCGATGCCGATCACCGCGATGCCGGCACGGCCCGCGTACTCGCGCATCACGCGGTCGTGGGTGTCGAGGCTGAACAGCACGAAGCCGCCGCCGTGGATGTAGACCAGCGCACCCTGCAGCGTGCGCTGCGCGGGGTAGTGCACGCGGATGCGCACCTCACCATGGCGCGTGGGCACGCGGTGGTCGACGCTGCGCGCCATCTCGGGCCCGCCCCGCGTCCACGGCGCGCGCACCTTCTCGGCATTGGCGCGGCCCTCGGCGATGGGAATGGTGTGGCGCTTCGGATAGCGCGCGCCCTCGGCGCCCATGAGGCGCATGAACTCGACGATCTGCGGATCGAGCGGCGGCGGGGCGCTGGGATGCTGCCAGCTGTAGGGCGAGGGGGAGGTCACGCGAAGGCTTTCTCGGGAACGGGTTGGATGTCGATGGCGGGCTCGGCCAACTCGTGCAGCGGCCGCGGCGTGGCCGCCAGCAGCGCCTGGGTGTAGGCATGGCGCGGCCGGTCGAACACCGCGTCGCGCGCGCCTTGCTCCACGATGCGGCCGCGCTCCATCACGATCACGCGGTCGGCCATCTGCTCGACGGCCGCGAGATCGTGGCTGATGAACAGGCAGGCGAAGCCATGGTGCTGCTGCAGGCTCTGGAACAGGCGCAGCACCTGGGCCTGGATCGTCATGTCGAGCGCGGACACGGGCTCGTCGGCCACCACGAAGGCGGGCCGGCGCACCAGCGCGCGCGCGATCGCCACGCGCTGGCGCTGGCCGCCCGAGAGCTCGTGCGGATAGCGCGCGCCCAGGCCGTCGAGGCCGACCTCGTCGAGCGTCTCGGCCACGCGCCGCAGGCGCGCCGCGGCATCGAGCTCGGGCAGGTGGCGCAGCGGCTCGGCCACGATCTCCTGCACGCGCATGCGCGGGTCGAGCGAGGAGAAGGGATCCTGGAACACCAGTTGGCAGGCCAGCCGGAAGCGGTGCAGCGCTGCGTGGCCGGCGGTGCGCACGTCCTCGCCGCGGAACAGGATCTGCCCGGCGTTCGAGGGCGCGAGCCGCAGGATGGCGCGGCCCAGCGTGGTCTTGCCCGAGCCGCTGCCGCCCACCAGCGCGACCATCTCGCCCGGGTGGATGTCGAGGTCGAGCGCATCGATGACGGGCACCGGCGGCTGGCGCTTGAAGAAACCCAGGCGCGCGCCCGGGTAGCTCACGCCGAGGCCGCGCACCTGCAGCAGCGGCTGGCGCGTTTCGGTGGCTGTCGGCTTGGCGGCCTGGCGGCGCGGCAGCGCGTCGACCAGCTTGCGCGTGTAGGCCTGCTTCGGCGCGACCAGGATCGAGGGCACCTCGCCGGTCTCGACCAGCCGGCCCTTCTCGAGCACGATCGCGCGCTGCGCATAGCGGCCCACCAGGCCGAGGTTGTGCGTGATCAGCAGCACGGCCGTGCCGTTGTCGCGCGCGAGCTCGACCATCAGGTCGAGCACCTCGCGCTGGCTCAGGGTGTCGAGCGCGGTGGTGGGCTCGTCGGCGATCAAGAGGCGCGGCTTCAGCAGCATCACGCTCGCGAGCATGATGCGCTGGCGCATGCCGCCCGAGAACTCGTGCGGATAGGCCTGCATGCAGCGCTCGGGGTCGGCGATCTGCACGCGGCGCAGCATCTCGAGGCTGCGCGCGCGGATCTCGGCGGCCGACAGCCGGTGGTGCATGCGCAGGCCCTCGGCCATCTGCTCGCCGATGCGGTGCACCGGGTTGAGCGAGACCATCGGCTCCTGGAACACCATGCCGATGCCCGGGCCGCGGATCGGCCGCATGGCCTGCGCGTCGTGCCGGCTCAGGTCCTGGCCGTCGAACACGATGCGCCCGCCGGTCTGCGCGATGCCGGGCGGCAGCAGCTGCAGGATGGCGCGCGCGGCCATGGTCTTGCCGCTGCCCGATTCGCCGACCACGGCGAGGAATTCGCCGGGCCGGACCTCGAACGAAAGGTCGTGCACCAGCGGCTGGGTGCCGTGGCGCAGCGCGATCCTCAGGTGCTCGACCGAAAGAACGGGAGAGGGGTTGGAAGGCGCGCTCATGACTTCTCCGTCCGCGGATCGAGCCGGTCGCGCAGCGATTCGCCCAGCAGGTTGATGCCCAGCAGCGTGAGCGCGATGCACAGGCCCGGCACCACGCACAGCCAGACGGCCGAGACCATGTAGGGCCGCGCGCTCGAGAGCATGTTGCCCCAGGTGGGTGCCGGCGGCGGCACGCCCAGGCCCAGGAAGCTCAGCGCGCTCTCCGACAGCAGCACCCAGCCGAACATGCTGGTGGCCAGCACGGCGACCGGCGCCACGCAGTTCGGCAGGATGTGGCGCCACATGGTGTAGATCTCGCCGTTGCCGATCATGCGCGAGGCCTCGACGTATTCGCGCTCGCGCAGCGACAGCACGGTGCCGCGCACCACGCGCACCACCGAGGGCGCGTAGGCCAGGCTCAGCGCGAGCACGATGCCCCACTGGTTGGCGCCCACGATCACCATCACGGCCAGCGCCAGCAAGAGGCCCGGGAAGGCCAGCAGCGTGTCGTTGAAGGCCATCAGCACGCGGTCGGTCCAGCCGCGCACGAAGCCCGCGACCACGCCCACCACCAGCCCGATGGCGGTGGCCAGCGCGACCGTGAGCAGCGCCACCAGGCAGCTGGTGGAGGCGGCGCGCATCGCGCGGCTGGCCACGTCGCGGCCGAACTCGTCGGTGCCGAGCCAGTGCGCCATCGAGGGCGCCTGCAGCTTGGACTTGAGGTCGATGCCGACCGGGTTGTAGGGCGTCCAGACGGCTGCCACCACGGCCAGCACCAGCAGCGTGGCGATCAGCACGCCGCCCACCAGGGTATGGGTCTTGATCTTCATCACTGCACCGACACCCGCGGATCGAACAGGGGATAGCACATGTCCACGACCAGGTTGATGACCACGTAGATGCAGGCGGTGAACAGCAGGCAGCCCTGCAGCACCGGATAGTCGCGCGCGAAGATCGAATCGATCATCAGGCGGCCGAGGCCGGGCAGGGTGAACACCGTCTCGAGCACCGCGATGCCGCTGAGCAGGTGGCCGAGGATCAGCCCGATCATGGTCAGCGTGGGATTGAAGGCGTTGGGCAGCACGTGGCGGCGCAGCACCTGCGACTCGGGCACGCCCTTGGCGCGCGCATGCGTCACGTACTCGAGCCGCAGGATCTCGATGGTGCTGGCGCGCGACATGCGCGTGAGCACGCCGGTCTCGACCAGCACCAGCGTGACGATCGGCAGGATCACGTAGAGCACGCCCTGCGAGAAGCTCTCGGACAGCGGCACGTAGCCCACCACCGGCAGCCAGTGCAGGTACTGGCCGAAGAACATCAGCAGCAGCAGGCCGAGCCAGAAGCTCGGCACCGAGAGCATCAGCGTGGCCGCGCCGATGATGGCGAGGTCGGCGGGGCGGTCCTTGCGCCAGGCGGCGACCAGGCCGGCGGGCACGGCGATCAGCGAGGCCAGCGCCACCGCGACCAGCACGATGACGGCGCTGACCTGAAAGCGTTCCCAGATCAGCGGCAGCACCGGCAGGCCGTTGGTGGTCGAGACGCCGAGGTCGCCGCCCAGCGCCTGGCGCAGCCAGACCAGGTACTGCAGCGGCAGCGGCTGGTCCAGGCCCATCTGGTGGCGCATCGATTCGAGCTGGGCCGGGTCGGCCCCTTCGCCGAGCATCAGCAGCACCGGGTCGCCCGGGATCAGCCGCATCAGCGCGAAGACCGCGATGGAGACCAGCAGCAGCGTCGGGATCGTCATCGCGATCCGGCGCAGGAGGTAGGCGGGCATGAAGGCGCGGCCTCCGCTCAGCCGCCGGCGGCGGCCAGCCGCACGTTCCAGAAGCGCGGCTTGGCCGGCGCCCAGCCCTTGAAGCCGACCACGTTCTTGCGCATGGCGGTGGCGTCGCTGGCGTTGAACAGCACGATCATCGGCACGTCCTGCAGCATCTGCTTGTGCATCTCGTCGAACAGCGCCTGGCGGCGCGCCTTGTCGCGCGAGACCATGGCCTCGGCCAGACGGGTCTGCGCATAGGCGCTGTCCCAGACCTTGCGCGGCTGCGCGGCCTTGTCGCCCGACACCATCTCGTAGTTGAGCGCGGGATCGATGCGCGCCGAGTAGACGAAGGCCATGCTCTGGTACTGGCCCTTGGTGTAGCGGTCGAGCTGGGTGGCCCAGTCGAGCACCTCGAGCTCGATGTTGATGCCGGCCTCGGTGGCCATGGCCTGCACCAGCACGGCGGCCGAGTAGAGCGCCTCGTAGCGCTTGTTGGCGATCATGCGGATCGGCTGGCCGCGGTAGCCGGCCTCGGCCAGCAGCTTCTTCGCGGCGGCGATGTCGCGCTTGAAGCCGCCGGCCTGCGCCGCGTCGTAGTAGGGGCTGGTCGAGGGCACGACCGAGTTGTTGACGGCCGACAGGCCCTCGGTGACCGAGCGCGCGATCTCGGGCGTGTCGAGCGCCAGCGCCAGCGCGCGGCGGATGCGCACGTCCTTGAGCACGGGGTCGTTGGTCTGCAGCAGCAGCGCGACCATGGTCATCACGGGCGTGGTGTCCACGCGCACGTCGGCGCGGCCGCGCATCTCGATCACGTCCGACGGGCTGGGGCTGATGAAGGCGTCGATGCCGCCGCTGTAGAGCGCGGCCTTGGCCGCGGCCGAGTCGGGGATGACGACGAAGCGCAGGTTCTCGACCTCGGCCTTCTTGCCACCCGTGAGGCCGTCGCGCGGCTCGGCGCGCGCGCTGTAGCCGTCGAAGCGGGTCAGCTCCACGTACTGGCCGCGCTTCCATTCCTTGAGCTTGTAGGGGCCGGTGCCCACCGGCTCCTTCCACTGGCCGTCGGCGCCGACCGAGCTGCGGTGCAGGATGGCCGCGCCGCCGCAGTCGGGTCGCGCCATCATGGTGAGGAACAGCGCGCTCGCGCGGTCGAGCTTGAACACCACCGTCTTCGGGTTCGGCGCCTCCACCGAGAGCACCTTGGTCATGCCCTTGCCGTCGAACTCGCTGAGGCAGCGCCAGCCGCTTCCGGGCTTGAGGTAGCGCTGCCAGCTCCAGACCACGTCGTCGGCGGTGAGCGTGGCGCCGTTCTGGAACTTCACGCCGTCGCGCAGGGTGAAGGCGTAGCTCAGGCCGTCGGCCGAGGTGTCGACCTTGCTCGCGAGCATGGGGCCCACCGAGGTGTCCTCGCGCAGCGCGACCAGGCCCTCGCCGATGTGCAGCAGCACGTTGTCGGTGTTGTCGTCGCGGTTGCCGCCGGGGTCGGTGCTGCGGATGTCCGAGTTGATCTGGATGCGCAGCGTCTGGCCGGCGCCGGGCGCGCCCTGGGCGAAGGCGGTGCCGGCGGCGAGGCCGAGCGCGAGCAGGGCGGCGGCGCGCGAGACGGAAGGCGGGCGGGCGGGGGGCACGGGTGGGTTCATGGCAAACACTCCTGGCGGGGGCTGGGCCGGTCGGGATCGGATCGGGAGGAACTCAGAGGGAATAGTCGGTGAAGCGGTGGGCCTTGAAGGGCGCCGGCGCGATGCGCATCTTCCGTGCCGCCGGGTCCATCACGATGGTCGCCACGGTGGCCGAGGAGGCGCCGCCCGGGCCCGCGCTCGGGCTGCGGCAGACCGCGCGCGGCGCGCCGAAGCGGTCCTGCAGCGCGTCGAGCACGTCCTGCTCGGTGAGGTCGCCGGCGCGCTTGCGCAGGGCCTCGGTCACGCGGCGGTCGCGGTAGAGCGAGTCGGGCGTGGTCTCGAGGCTGCGGTCGACCACGCGCGCCAGCGCGGCCGGCGTCTTGAAGTGGTTGGCATGCACCAGCACGCCGTCCTCGGGCTGCTGCCAGAACACCTGCTCGGGGCAGGTCTCGAGGCTCACTGCCTCGCCCTCGGCATGGGTCAGGATCATGTTGTTGGAGATCGAGCGCGCGCTGCGGCAGACCACGCCGAGCGCATTGGCGTAGAGCTCGGACTGCAGGATGCCGCGGCGGATCAGCGCCAGCGGCACGCCCTGCTGGCGGCCGTCGCTGTCGGCCTTGATGAAGTTGCCGGTGACCGCGATGCCCGCGCTGTTGAGCCCGGCGCGCGCCAGCGTGCCCGCCTCGGCGAAGGTCAGGATGGCCGGGCCCTTGGCCGGCTGGATGCGCAGCACCACGCCGAGCTCGAGGCTCTCGACGCGCCAGTCCCAGTTCTGCGCGTGGATCAGCTTGCCGTCGCGCGCGGCCGAGGGCATGACGACCACGCCGGTGCAGCCGTCGGGCGGCTCGGTGGCCTCGAGCTGCTGGAAGGCATAGAGCATCTCGCTGCGCGCGTTGAGCGCCACGATGTCCTCGGCCGGCACGCCCGCGCCCTCGGCCACGCCCTCGATCTCGCGCAGCATGCCGGCGTCGAAGGCCTCGACCAGCGGCATGAAGCGGCGCGCCAGCGCGCGCGTGCGCTCCCAGTTCAGGCCCACGCGCTCGAAGGCGGCGCGGTAGGTGCGCAGGCTCAGGTCGATGCGGTCGCCGGCCGCGCGGCCGTACTGGCGGCCGCACTGGGCGGCGTCGCCCTCGATGTCGTAGAGGGGGAAGGATTCGATGTCCATGGGGTGCGGTCCTCGGGAATTCAGGCGGGCGTGTCGGTGGGCTGGGCGGTCCGGGCGATGGCCTGGCGCAGGCTGTCGACGATCTGGTCGACGTGGCGGCGCTCGAGCGTGAACGGCGGCGACAGCGCGATCGTGTCGCCGACCGAGCGCACCAGCACGCCGGCGTCGAGGCAGTGCTGCGCCACGGCCTGGGCGTGCGTGCCCGGGCCCGCGGCCCAGGGCTGCAGCTCGATGCCGGCGAGCAGGCCGACGTTGCGCACGTCGATCACGCCGGGCAGGCCGCGCAGCGCGTGCAGGCCCTCCTCGAAATAGGGCGACAGCGCCGCGGCCTGGGCGATCAGGCCGTCGTGCACGTAGGCGTCGAGCGTGGCCATGGCGGCCGCGCAGGCCAGCGGATGGCCCGAGTAGGTGTAGCCGTGCGAGAGCTCGACCGCGCTCACGCTGCCCTGCATGAAGGCGTCGTGCACCGCGTCGCGCATCAGCACCGCGCCCATCGGCACCGCGCCATTGGTCAGGCCCTTGGCGGTGGTGATGAGGTCGGGCTTCACGCCGAACAGGTCGGCCGCGAAGTTGGTGCCCAGGCGGCCGAAGCCGGTGATGACCTCGTCGAAGATCAGCAGCACGCCGTGCCGGTCGCAGATCTCGCGCAGGCGCTTCAGGTAGCCGCGCGGCGGCGGCAGCACGCCGGTGGAGCCGGCCACCGGCTCGACGATGACGGCGGCCACGGTCGATGCGTCGTGCAGCGAGATCAGCGCCTCGAGCGCGTCGGCCTTGTCGAGGCCGTGCGGCGGCTCGCCGCGCGAGAAGGCGTTGCGCGCCAGATCGTGCGTGTGCGGCAGGTGGTCGACGCCGTTGAGCAGCGGCCCGAAGGTGCTGCGCTGGCGGCCGATGCCGCCGACCGAGATGCCGCCGAAGCCCACGCCGTGGTAGGCGCGCTCGCGGCCGATCAGCCGGTAGCGGCCGGCCTCGCCGCGCGCGCGGTGGTAGGCCACCGCGATCTTCAGCGCGGTGTCGACCGACTCGGAGCCCGAGTTGGTGAAGAACACATGGTTCATGCCCCCGGGCGCCATCCCGGCGAGCCGCTCGGCCAGCGTGAAGGCGGCCGGGTGGCCGATCTGGAAGTTCGAGGCGTAGTCGAGCACGTCGATCTGCGCCTTCAGCGCGGCGCTGATGCGCGGGTTGCGGTGGCCGGCGTTCACGCACCACAGGCCGGCGATGGCGTCGAGCACGCGGCGGCCGTCGGCGAGGTCGTAGTAGAGGCCTTCGCTGCCGACGATCAGGCGCGGCGATTGCTTGAACTTGCGGTTGGGGGTGAAGGGCATCCAGAACGCGTCGAGGGACGCGGGCAGGGCGGACGACGCCGCGGCGGCGTCGGGGTTCGAAAGGGTGTCGGCTGCGGCCACGAGGGTTTTCTCCGTTGGGACGCGACCCGGCGCTCGGGTCGTCGTGGGCCGATCTTGGAGCGTGGATTGTATTTTTGTCGCAAGATGTACATGGTTTTTTGCGGTCAAAAATACAAAGTCGGCGCGATGATCGGCGCCGATCCCGCGATTCCTCCCCGGAGAACCTTGGATGGCCGAAGCACAGATGGACACGCCCCCGGCGCCGCCGGCGTCGCAGATCGCGCCGCTCGCGCAGCGCGTGAGCCGCTACATCCTCGACCAGGCCCTGGCCGGCGGCTACGAGAACGGCCGGCACATGACCGAGGCCGACCTCGCGAGCCGGCTCGGCATCTCGCGCACGCCGGTGCGCGCCGCGCTGCGCTTCCTGCACGAGCGCGCCTTGCTGGCCCACGTGCCCAACCGCGGCTACACGCTGGTGGCCGACCGCGAGGCGCTGGGCCGCGCGCGGCGCGAGATGCCCGAGGACGAGGAGAAGACCCTCTACTACCGGCTGCTGCGCGACCGCCTCGCGGGCAAGCTGCCGACGCGCGTCAACGAGCTCGAGCTGGCGCAGGCCTACGATGCGCCGCGCCCCTTGCTGCGCACCGTGCTGACCACGCTGCTGCAGGACGGCGTGCTGCGCGGGCGCCACTACCAGCGCTGGGAGTTCACCGAGACCCTCGACTCGGTCGAGAGCGAGCGCGAGAGCTACCGCTTTCGCCTGATCGTGGAGTGCGCCGCGCTGCGCGAGCCGGGTTTCCGCATCGACCATGAGCGGCTGCTGGCCTGCCGCGAGCGCCAGCAGAGCCTGCTGGCCCAGGCCGCGCGCTACAACTGGATGGACTTCTTCGAGGCCAACGCGCAGTTCCACGAGCTGCTGGCCAGCTTCTCGGGCAACCGCTTCGTGCTCGACACCGTGCAGCAGCAGAACCGGCTGCGCCGCATGTCGGACCTCTCGGACTATCCGCTCGTGAACGTCGACCTGCTGCACAAGTCCTGCCGCGAGCACCTCGAGATCCTCGACGCGGTCGAGGACGGCGACCTGGCCCGCGCCGCCGAAGGCATGCGGCTGCACCTGAGCCGCGCCAGCGAGCTGCTGGAGCGGCGGGTGATGGGCGTGCTCGGCGACTGACTGAATCCGCAACCCAACCTTCTCTTCTTTCCTATCTTCATGACGCAAGACAACACAGCGCTGGCCGCCGGCTGGCGCGACGGATTCCCCACGGCCGGCGCGCCCGTCACGAGGCCGCGCGAGTGCCCGGTGTTCCAGCCGCCGCACAACCGCTGGGCCTTCTCGCACCTGCGCGAACTGCAGCCCACGCGCAGGGTGGGGCGCGGCAAGGCGCCGGTGGCCGAGCTGCCGCGCGCGATGCGGCCCGAGATCGATGCGCTGCCCTTCGCGCGCTTCGGCGACGGCGCGCCCACGACCTGGCTCGCGGCGCTCGAGGCCATCCATGCCGACGGCGCCGTGGTGCTGCACCGCGGGCGCATCGTTTACGAGCGCTACTTCGGCGCGCTCGATGCGCAGGGCGAGCACATGGCGATGTCGGTCACGAAGTCGGTGGTGGGCACGCTCGGCGCCATGCTCGCGGCCGACGGCACGCTCGACGAGAACGCCTTCGTCACGCACTACATCCCCGAACTGGCCGACAGCGCCTTCGGCAGCGCGACCGTGCGCCAGGTGATGGACATGACCACGGCCATCGACTATTCGGAGGAGTACGCCGACCCCGATGCCGGCGTGTGGAAGCACGCGCGCGCCGGTGAACTGCTGCCGCGTCCGGCGGGCTATGTTGGCGCCGAGGGCTACCGGCAGTTTTTGCAGAGCGTGGGCGCGGCGCGTGACGGCACCGTGCACGGCCAGGCCTTCGCGTATCGCACCGTCAACACCGACGTGCTGGGTTGGCTGATCGCGCGCGCGGCGGGGCAATCGGTGGCCGGCCTGCTGGGCGAACTGATCTGGTCGCGCCTGGGCGCCGAGCAGGACGCCAGCTTCGCGCTCGACGGCCAGGGCGCCGAGTTCGCGGGCGGCGGCTTGTGCATCGGCCTGCGCGACCTCGCGCGCTTCGGCGAGGCGATGCGGTTGGGCGGCTTCTACAACGGTGCGCAGATCGTGCCCGAGGTCGTGGTCGCCGACATCCGCCGCGGCGCCGACCCGGCGCGCTTCGCGCTCGCGGGCTACACCCGGCTGGCCGGCTGGAGCTACCGCAACATGTGGTGGGTGGCGCACGACGCGCACGGCAGCTTCACCGCGCAGGGCATCCATGGCCAGGCGCTGCACATCGATCCGGTGGCCGAGATGGTGGTGGCGCGTTTCGCCTCGCACCCGCTGGCGGCCCATGCGCACCTGCCGACCTCGATGCCGGCCTTTCGCGCGCTGGCCGCGCACCTCATGAGCGAGGGCTGATCAGCCGGCGATCAGCGGGGCATCGACCACCCGCACGCGGTGGTCGATGTAGTAGCCGCCGAACTCGGTGTAGCGCAGCACCAGCTGCGCGCAGGCGCTGCAGCGATAGACGTCGCAGCGGTTGTACGGGAAGTGCGCGACCGAGATCGGCGCCTCGGGCGAGTCGTAGCGCGTGCCGGCCGGATGGAATTCCTCGAACGTGGGTTCGTAGGTATCGGGATCGCGCAGCGTGCCGACCTGTTCCATCAACGCCTTGGGCCAGCGTTCCTCGGTGATGCTTTCCCAGGCCCTGGCGTCCTGCAGACGGCAGGCGCAGGTGGGACGCGTGGGCGTGGCGGCTTCGGCGAGCCGGCGGAGGGCGGGGGTGTCGAGCAGGGTCATGCGCGAAGGGAGTCTAGTGCGCGTGCCATGTCCGAGCGGCGCGCGGGCTCAAGGCGGATCGTCGAGCAGCACCGCCCCCGGCCCCGCGGCGCCCAGCCTGTCGCCGGGATTGCGCAGCGGGCAGTCGGTCATCGACAGGCAGCCGCAGCCGATGCATTCGCCGAGGTCGTCGCGCAGCCGGGTCAGCACGCGGATGCGTGCGTCGAGCTCGTCGCGCCAGTGCGCGGACAGCGCCTTCCACTGCGCGGCATTGAGGATGCGCCCCTCGGGCAGCCGCGACAGCGAGTCGCGGATGGTCTCGAGCGGAATGCCCGTGCGCTGCGCCACGCGGATCACCGCGATGTGGCGCAGCACCTCGCGCGGATAGCGGCGCTGGTTGCCCTCGCTGCGCCAGCCCTTGATCAGCCCCTTCGATTCGTAGAAGTGCACCGTCGAGACGGCGACGCCGCTGCGCCGGGCGACTTCGCCGACGGTCAGGACCTTGGCGGGCTCGGCGGGATGGTTCTCTGGCATGGGGAGGAAAGGCTCGGAGTCGGATCGGCGTCTTATAGGCGATACAGGCGATACAGGCGATGTAGTGCTCAGCCGCCGAGCTGCCGCCGCAGGTGGCTCGCGATCGCCGCCGCGAGCAGCCCGCCGATGATGGAGACGTGCTCGAGCGCGAAGTACAGCGACAGCGTGGCGCGCGGCTCGGGCAGCGACCAGAAGCGATGCACGATCGCGATCGTGAGCAGCAGGAACACCGAGAGCGCGCCGGCGCCCAGCCACACGGCGCGGTCGACCAGCAGCAGCAGCGAGCCGGCCAGCAGCACGAAGATGGTGGCGACATTGAAGGCCCAGGCCGGCTCGAGGCCCGCCGCGCGCATCTCGCCCACCCCGCCCGCGAAGTTCAGCGCCTTGGCGAGACCCGACGCGGCAAAGACCACGGCGAGCAGTATCCGGGCGGCCAGCCACAGCAGTTGGCTTTCCAACGCGGCATCGATCCACGACCTCATCAACACAGCTCCTGATTTCGGCGGGATATTCGTTGCCGCCATGGGTTCATCGGTGAAGCCCACGCGGGTATTCGGGTGAGCGCGGCGGACTGTAAAACCTCAACCAAACTTGAGGTCAAGCGCTGTCGCCATGCAGCGGAATGGCCGGGTGCGCTACGCTCGCGCCCTGCGCGCTTGCAACCGAGAGAAGCGGCGGCGCCCAAAGACATCGAATGACACCGAACGAGAACCCAGAAAACGCCGGGCCCGGGCCCGATCCAGTGCGAGGCCCTGAAGCGGCCCAGGCGCTCGACGCCATGCGCCTGTCCGTGGCGCCCATGATGGACTGGACCGACCGCCACTGTCGCTACCTGCACCGCCTGCTGAGCCGCCACGCGCTGCTCTACACCGAGATGGTGACGACCGGCGCGCTGGTGCATGGCGACGTGCCGCGGCACCTGCGCTTCAACGCCGAGGAGCATCCGCTGGCGCTGCAGCTCGGCGGCAGCGAGCCGGCCGATCTGGCGCACTGCGCGAAGCTCGGCGAGCAATGGGGCTACGACGAGATCAACCTCAACTGCGGCTGCCCGAGCGAGCGCGTGCAGCGCGGCGCCTTCGGTGCCTGCCTGATGAACGAGCCGCAGCTGGTGGCCGACTGCGTGAAGGCGATGGTCGACGCGAGCAGCGTGCCGGTGACGGTGAAGCACCGCATCGGCATCGACAAGATCGAGAGCTACGAGTTCGTGCGCGACTTCGTGGGCCAGGTCAGCGAGGCCGGTTGCGACACCTTCATCGTGCATGCGCGCAATGCCTGGCTCAAGGGCCTGAGCCCGAAGCAGAACCGCGAGATCCCGCCGCTGCGCTACGCGCTGGTGCACCGGCTCAAGCACGACTTTCCGGCACTGAAGTTCTCGATCAACGGCGGCATCGCGCTCAATGCGCAGGTGCACGAGCACCTGCGGCTGCTCGACGGGGTGATGGTGGGGCGCGAGGCGTACCACAACCCCTGGTGGCTGGCCGAATGGGACGCGGAGTTCTTCGGCGCGGCGCCCTCGGAGCGCACGCGCGAGGAGGTCGAGACCCTGATGTGCGACTACATGGTGCGCGAGGCGGCCGAGCACGGCACGCCGTGGTCGAACATCGCGCGCCACATGCTGGGCCTGCGCAATGGGCTGCCGGGCGCGCGCCGCTGGCGCCAGGTGTGGAGCGACCACCGCATGAAGAGCAAGTCGCCGCACGAGGTGATGGCGATCGCGCACGAGCCGGTGGCGCAGGCGGCCTGAGCCGCGCTCCCGCTTCCTTGCTTCTTCTCAGGCCGCCATCAGCGTGGCCTCGGGCACGTCCTCGATGGTGGTGCGGCGCAGCTCGCGGCGCTCGGCGATGTCGTAGCGCCGGCCGCGGTGCAGGGTGCTGCGGTTGTCCCACATGACGAGGTCGTGCACCTGCCATTCGTGGCGGTAGACGAACTCGCGCTGGGTTGCGTGCTCGAGCAGGTCCGACAGCCGCATGCGGGCCTCGGCCACGGGCCAGCCGACGATCTCGCGCGCATGCACGCCCACGAACAGCAGCTTGCGCCCCGAGCCCGGGTGCGTCTGCACCAGCGGCCAGGCGGCCGGCGGGATGGTCTTCTTCTGCTCGTCGGTGTAGGCCTCGTCGCCCAGCAGGATGCGCGTGTGCAGCGCGTAGTGCTCGGCGCTCAGGCCCTCGAGCTCGGTCTTGTCGCGCGCGGGCAGGGCGTCGTAGGCGGCGCGCAGGTCGGTGAACTCGGTGTTGCCGCCCCAGCTCGGCAGCACCAGCGCATGCAGCATCGAATAGGCGGCGCGCGGGTTCTGGAACGAGCTGTCGCTGTGCCAGAGCTGGTTGGCGAAATTCGAGAGGTTCTTCGGCGAATCGCGGCGCGCGACGTTGCCTTGCGCGTCGACGTTCGAGATGTCGATCAGGCGCTCGTCCTCGAGCCGCTCGGGGCGCTTGAACACCTTCTTGAGGCCGAGGTCCAGCGGCCCGAAGGCCTTGGCGAAATCGATCTGCTGCTGGCCCGTGAGCGGCTGGCCGCGCCACACCAGCACGGCGTAGCGGTTCATCGCGGCGTTGATCTGCTTGACCTCGTCGCTCGAGAGCGGCCGGGCGATGTCGATGCCGCGCGCTTCGGCGGCGAAATGCGGATGCAGGGGGGTGAGTGCTAGGGGCATGGGAAGGGTGTCCGGATGGAAGAGGGGCTCACTCGGGCTGGATGCCCGCGTCGGCGATGACGCGCGCCCAGCGCTTCATCTCCGACTGCACGAAGGCGTCGAACTGCGCGGGCGTGGAGGCGACCACCTCCATGCCCTGTTCCTCGACGCGCTTGCGCATCTCGGGGTCGAGCAGCACGCGGCGCGTGTCCGACTGGATCTTCTCGATGACGGCCGGCGGCGTGCCGTGCGGCGCGATGAAGCCCAGCAGCGCGTTGACGTGGAAGCCGGGCAGGGTCTGCGCGACGGTCGGGTAGCTGAAGCCGGGCACCGCCTTGTCGCCGAGGGTGGCGATCAGCTTCATGCGGCCGGCCTTCACGAAGGGCAGCACCGAGAGGAAGGGGTCGACCACGAGGTCGATGCGCCCGCCCATGAGTTCGGTGTGCGCGGGCGAGCTGCCCTTGAAGGGCGCGTGCAGCATGTCGAAGCCGGCCTCGCGCTTGAGCAGCTCGGCCCCCAGGTGGGTGGTGCTGCCGGCGCCGGGCGTGCCGTAGGTCAGCTTGCCCGGGTTCTTCTTCGCATAGGCGATCAGCTCGGCCAGCGTGTTGAAGGGCGCGTCGGGCCGGGCCACGATGGCCAGCTGCAGGTTGGCGATCTGGGTGATGCCCGCGATGTCCTTGAGCGTGTCGTAGGGCAGCGTCTTGCGCAGCGAGGGGTTCACCGCGAACGAGGAATTCACCATGCCGATGGTCAGCCCGTCGGGCGGCGCCTTGGCGACGAAGTCGGCGCCGATCGCGGTGCCGGCGCCGGGCTTGTAGTCGACGATGACCGGCTGGCCCCAACCCTCCTGCAGCTTCATGGCGATGAGCCGGCCGACGGTGTCGGTCGGCCCGCCGGGGGCGAACGGCACGATGAGCTTCACCGGTCCCTTGGGGAATGCGGCCGGCGCGGCGGCACGCGCGAAACCCGGAAGGCCGGCGCCGGCCAGGAGGCCGAGGCCGGTGCCAAGAAGGTCGCGGCGGCGCGGCGACGGCGGGGAGAAGTGGGGGTTTTGTCTCGTCATCTCATTATTTTGAAACTGTGTTCCGAAATAATGATCTCCCAAAGTTCTCGCGTCAACCCGTTTTTGCTGAAAAATGGCAACAAAGATCAATCAGGGAAGCAAAGGTTTCTAAAAATGAATGACGCGATTGGCGGCAGGGAAGAGGTGAGCGCGCTCGCCAGGGGACTGGCCCTGCTGAAGGTGATCGGGATGGCGGCGGCGCCGATGGGCAATCGCGAACTGGCGGATGCGACGGGCATTCCCAAGGCGACGGTGTCGCGGCTCACGGCCACCCTGGTCGGGGCGGGCTACCTGCGGCAGTCGCAGGACAGCGAGCGTTTCAGCCTCGGGCCGGCGCTGCTCGACATGAGCAGCCGCTACCTGCGGCACTTCGACCTGCGCACGGTGGCGCGCCCGCATCTCGCGGCGCTGTCGGACTTCGCGGGCGCGAGCGTGCACATGGGCGTGCGCGACGAGCTCGACATGCTGATCATCGATTCGCTGCGCCCGCGCTCGGTGATGATCAGCTCGCGCATCGAGGTCGGCTCGCGCATGACGATCGCCACCTCGGCCGCCGGACGGGCCTACCTGGCCTCGCTCGCGGCGCCCGAGCAGGAGGCGCTGCTGGCGCAGATCCGGCAGGAAAGCGGCGAGAACTGGCCGCGCATCGAGCCGGGGCTGATCGCCAGCATCGAGGAGTACGCGCGCGTGGGCTACTGCGGCTCGTTCGGCGAATGGCATCCGCACATCCATGCGCTGGGTTTCGCGCTGCGCGGCCCGCGCGGCGAGCGCTACGCGGTGAGCTGCGGCGGCCCGGCCTACCTGCTGCCCAAGGACACCATGCTTGCGCGCGTGGCGCCGCGGCTGCTCGAGACGGCGCAGCGCATCGCGGCCGAGGCGGGCACGGTCGATCTCGATTGAGTGAAGAAGAAAGGGCCGCCGTGCGACCCCGCGGCGAACGCTAGGCCGCCGCTTCCAGCCCGTTGCTGAAGTGCTCGCGCATGCGCGCCATGGCGGCCTCGCCGTCGCGCGCCTCGATCGCGGCCATCACCGAGCGGTGCTCGGCCAGCGATTCCCCGATCCGCCCGGCCTTGAGCAGCGAGTTGTGGCGGTTGAGCTTCATCACCTTGCGCAGGTCGGCCACCATCTGGTCGCGCCACTTGTTGTTGGCGATCGCCAGCAGGCGCATGTGGAAGCGCTCGTTGACCGCGAAGAAATGCTCGCGGTCTTCCGGCGCGGCCGCGGCTTCGAGCTCGGCATGCAGCGCGCGCAGTTCGGCGAGCTGGGCCTCGGTGGCGCGCTCGGCCACCACGCCGGCGGCATCGCTCTCGAGCAACGAGAGCAGGTGGTAGACGTCGGCCAGGTCCTGCTCCGACACCTCGGTCACATAGGCGCCACGGCGCACCTTCATCGTCACCAGACCCTCGGCCGCCAGCACCTTCAGGGCCTCGCGCAGCGGCGTGCGGCTGATGCCGTACTCCTCGGCGAGCTTGAGTTCGTCGATCCAGCTGCCCGGTTCGAGCTCGCGGCGGAAGATCCGCTGGCGCAGCAGCTCGGCCACCTCTTCGTAGAGGGCGCGCGGGGTGAGGGTGACGGCGGACATGGGCGGGACTGTACTTCAAAAATCGCGTTTGAATTAATAATTATGGATCGGTTAGACTCGCGGCCGGCCTGCAAATCCCTGCGCGCCACCAGCGATTCCAGCGAATCCTTTCCTCCAGCAGCACACCCCTGCACGACACACTGCGAAGCGGCGCCTCCATGAGCAGCAAACCCGAACCCTCCTTCAAGCCCGCCACTCTCGAGGCCTGGGCCAAGGCCGCCGCCAAGTCGGCCCCCGGCGGCGACGTCGCCGCGCTGAACTGGATCACGCCCGACGGCATCAGCGTCAAGCCGCTGTACACCGCGGCCGACCTGCAGGGCCTGAAGTACACCGACACGCTGCCGGGCTTCGAGCCCTACCTGCGCGGCCCGCAGGCCACGATGTACGCGGTGCGCCCGTGGACCATCCGCCAGTACGCCGGCTTCTCGACCGCCGAGGAATCGAACGCCTTCTACCGCAAGGCGCTGGCCGCCGGCGGGCAGGGCGTGAGCGTGGCCTTCGACCTCGCCACCCACCGCGGCTACGACAGCGACCATCCGCGCGTGACCGGCGACGTGGGCAAGGCCGGCGTGGCGATCGATTCGGTCGAGGACATGAAGATCCTGTTCGACCAGATCCCGCTCGACAAGGTCAGCGTGTCGATGACCATGAACGGCGCGGTGCTGCCGGTGCTCGCGGGCTACGTGGTGGCGGCGGAAGAACAGGGCGTGGCGCAGGACAGCTTAAGCGGAACCATCCAGAACGACATCCTCAAGGAGTTCATGGTCCGCAACACCTACATCTTCCCGCCCGCGCCGAGCATGCGGATCATCGGCGACATCATCGAGTACACGGCGCAGAACATGCCGAAGTTCAACTCGATCTCGATCAGCGGCTACCACATGCAGGAAGCCGGCGCCAACCAGGCGCTGGAGCTGGCCTTCACGCTGGCCGACGGCAAGGAGTACGTGAAGACCGCGCTGGCCAAGGGCCTCGACGTCGACGGCTTCGCCGGGCGCCTGAGCTTCTTCTGGGCCATCGGCATGAACTTCTACCTCGAGGTGGCCAAGATGCGCGCCGCGCGCCTGCTGTGGTGCCGGATCATGAAGGAGTTCGAACCCAAGAACCCCAAGAGCCTGATGCTGCGCACCCACTGCCAGACCTCGGGCTGGAGCCTGACCGAGCAGGACCCCTACAACAACGTGGTGCGCACCACCATCGAGGCGATGGCCGCGGTGTTCGGCGGCACGCAGAGCCTGCACACCAACGCGCTCGATGAAGCCATCGCGCTGCCGACCGAGTTCAGCGCCCGCATCGCGCGCAACACGCAGCTCATCATCCAGGAAGAGACGCACATCACGAACGTGATCGACCCCTGGGCCGGCAGCTACATGATGGAGAAGCTCACGCAGGACATGGCCGACGCGGCCTGGACCATCATCGAGGAGGTCGAGGCCATGGGCGGCATGACCAAGGCCGTGGACAGCGGCTGGGCCAAGCTCAAGATCGAGGCCGCCGCCGCCGAGAAGCAGGCGCGCATCGACTCGGGCAAGGACGTGATCGTCGGCGTCAACAAGTACAAGCTCAAGAACGAGGACGCGATCGAAAGCCTCTCGATCGACAACGTGAAGGTGCGCGACCAGCAGGTGGCGCGGCTGCAGAAGATCCGCGCCGCGCGCGACGGCGCCAAGGTGCAGGCCGCGCTCGACGCGCTCACCGAGGCGGCGGAGAACGGCACCGGCAACCTGCTCGCGCTGAGCATCGACGCGGTGCGCCTGCGCGCCACCGTGGGCGAGATCTCCGACGCGCTCGAGAAGTCCTTCGGCCGCCACCGCGCCGACACCCAGAAGGTGACCGGCGTCTACGCCGCCGCCTACGACTCCGCCGAGGGCTGGGAGAACCTCAAGACCGAGATCAACGCCTTCGCCGAGGAGCAGGGCCGCCGTCCGCGCGTGATGATCTCCAAGCTGGGCCAGGACGGCCACGACCGCGGCGCCAAGGTGGTGGCCACGGCCTTCGCCGACCTGGGCTTCGACGTCGACATGGGGCCGCTGTTCCAGACGCCCGAGGAATGCGCGCGCCAGGCGATCGAGAACGACGTGCATGCGGTGGGCGTGAGCACGCTCGCGGCCGGCCACAAGACGCTGGTGCCCGCGATCATCGCGGAACTGCGCAAGCAGGGCGCGGACGACATCATCGTGTTCGTCGGCGGCGTGATCCCGCGCCAGGACTACGACTTTCTCTACGAGGCCGGCGTGAAGGGCATCTACGGACCGGGCACGCCGATCCCGGCGAGCGCGAAGGACGTGCTGGAGCAAATCCGCGCGGCGGTCGCGGCCTGACGAGAGCGGACGTGGGCGATCTCCTGTCGCGGCTGTCGCTGCAGCCCGTGGAATCCAGCGATTTCGAGGACATGCTGGCGCTGCGCATCGATGCGATGCGCCCGAGCCTCGAGCGTGTCGGCCGCTTCGACCTCGCGCGTTCGCGCGAGCGGCTGAGCGCCGGCTTCGTGATCCCGTTCATGCACCACATCGTGCTCGACGGCGACGGGCGCATCGGCTTCGTCACGCTCAAGCCCGAGGGCGCCGATGCGCTGCGGCTCGACCACCTGTACCTGCGCACCGGCTTCCAGGGCCTGGGCATCGGCGAATGGGTGATGCGCTGGGCCAAGGCGCAGGCGCGCGCGCAGCAGCGCGACATCAAGCTCACGGCGCTGGTGGAGAGCGATGCCAACCGCTTCTACCTGCGGCACGGCTTCGTGCTCGAGGGCGAGGAGGGCGTCGACCTGCACTACCGCTGGCGCCTGGCCGTGGAGGCCGCGTGCTGAACACGGCGCAGGCGCTTGAGCGCGCGATCGCCGAGACGGACGGCATGGCGCAGCGCCGCGCCATCGCCAAGGCCATCACGCTGCTCGAATCCACCCGCGCCGACCACCGCGCGCAGGCCGACGAGCTGCTCACCGCGCTGCTGCCGCGCACCGGCAACTCGTTCCGGCTCGGCATCTCGGGCGTGCCGGGAGTCGGCAAGTCGACCTTCATCGAGACCCTGGGCCTGCTGCTGATCGACAAGGGCCACCGCGTCGCGGTGCTCACCATCGACCCCTCGTCCACCGTCTCGGGCGGCTCCATCCTCGGCGACAAGACGCGCATGGAACGGCTCTCGGTGCACGAGCGCGCCTACATCCGCCCGAGCCCCTCGAGCGGCACGCTCGGCGGCGTGGCCGAGAAGACGCGCGAGGCGATGCTGGTGTGCGAGGCCGCGGGCTACGACGTGGTGATCGTCGAGACCGTGGGCGTGGGCCAGAGCGAGACCGCGGTATCGGGCATGACCGACATGTTCGTGCTGATGCAGCTGCCCAACGCCGGCGACGACCTGCAGGCGATCAAGAAGGGCGTGATGGAGATCGCCGACCTGGTCGTCATCAACAAGGCCGACATCGACAAGGACGCCGCCACGCGCGCACAGGCGCAGATCACCTCGGCGCTGCGGCTGTTCGGCCACCAGGGCAACCCCGACCACGCGGCCGCGGCGCACGACGCGCACAGCGGCGCGCAGGTGCGCTTCTGGCGGCCGGCGGTGCTGCAGCTCAGTGCGCTCGCGGGCACCGGCGTCGATGCCTTCTGGGCTGCCGTGCTCGAGTTCCGCGCGCTGCAGACCGCCAACGGCCGGCTCGCCACGCGCCGGGAGAAACAGGCCACCGCGTGGATGTGGGAGCGCATCGACGCGGGGCTCAAGCAGGCCTTCAGGCAGCACCCGCAGGTGCGCGAGCTGCTGCCGCGGCTCACGCGGCAGGTGGCGCAGGGCAGCCTGCCGGCGTCCACCGCGGCGCGCCAGCTGCTCGCCGCGGCGGCCGTCGCGGCGCCGGCACCATGACTTTCAACGATATCCAGGACCACCGCTTCGAAAGCACACCATGCAAGAACTGATCGACGAACTCGAAAAGCGCCGCGCGCAGGCCCGCCTCGGTGGCGGCCAGAAGCGCATCGACGCGCAGCACGCCAAGGGCAAGCTCACGGCGCGCGAACGCCTCGAACTGCTGCTGGACGACGGCACCTTCGAGGAATGGGACATGTTCGTCGAGCACCGCTCGACCGACTTCGGCATGGCCGACAACAAGATCCCGGGCGACGGCGTGGTCACGGGCTACGGCATGATCAACGGCCGCCTGGTGTTCGTCTTCAGCCAGGACTTCACCGTCTTCGGCGGCGCGCTCAGCGAAGCGCATGCCGAGAAGATCTGCAAGGTGATGGACCAGGCCATGAAGGTCGGCGCCCCGGTGATCGGCCTCAACGACTCGGGCGGCGCGCGCATCCAGGAAGGCGTGGCCTCGCTCGGCGGCTATGCCGACGTGTTCCAGCGCAACGTGATGGCCTCGGGCGTGGTGCCGCAGATCAGCATGATCATGGGCCCGTGCGCGGGCGGCGCGGTGTACTCGCCCGCCATGACCGACTTCATCTTCATGGTGAAGGACTCGAGCTACATGTTCGTCACCGGCCCCGAGGTGGTGAAGACCGTGACGCACGAGAGCGTGACGGCCGAGGAACTGGGCGGCGCCGTGACCCACACCACGCGCAGCGGCGTGGCCGACATGGCGTTCGAGAACGACGTCGAGGCGCTGATGATGCTGCGCCGCCTCTACAACTACCTGCCGCTGAACAACCGCGAGAAGCCGCCGGTGCGCCTGGGCAACAACGGCCAGGGCGACCCGGCCGACCGGCCCGACTATTCGCTCGACACGCTGGTGCCCGAGAACGCGAACAAGCCCTACGACATGAAGGAGCTGATCTTCAAGGTGGTGGACGACGGCGACTTCTTCGAGCTGCAGCCCGACTACGCGAAGAACATCGTGATCGGCTTCGCGCGCATGGAAGGCCAGACCGTGGGCATCGTCGCCAACCAGCCGCTGGTGCTGGCGGGCTGCCTCGACATCAAGAGCAGCATCAAGGCCGCGCGCTTCGTGCGCTTCTGCGATGCCTTCAACATCCCGGTCGTGACCTTCGTCGACGTGCCCGGCTTCATGCCCGGCACCGGCCAGGAGTACGGCGGCATCATCAAGCACGGCGCCAAGCTGCTCTACGCCTATGCCGAGTGCACGGTGCCGAAGATCACCGTCATCACGCGCAAGGCCTACGGCGGCGCCTACGACGTGATGGCCTCCAAGCACCTGCGCGGCGACGTCAACCTGGCCTGGCCGCGCGCCGAGATCGCGGTGATGGGCGCCAAGGGCGCGGTCGAGATCATCTTCCGCGAGGACAAGAACGACCCGGCCAAGCTCGCGGCGCGCGAGGCCGAGTACAAGGCCCGCTTCGCCAACCCCTACGTGGCGGGCGCGCGCGGCTACATCGACGACGTGATCCTGCCGCACGAGACGCGCAAGCGCATCTGCCGCTCGCTGGTGATGCTGCGCGAGAAGAAGCTCGAGAACCCGTGGCGCAAGCACGGCAACATTCCGCTTTGAGCCGCACGGAGAAGAACATGTTCAAGAAGATCCTGATTGCCAATCGCGGCGAGATTGCCTGCCGTGTGATCCAGACCGCCAAGAAGATGGGCATCCTCACGGTCGCCGTCTATTCCGACGCCGACAAGGAAGCCCGCCACGTCGAGCTGGCCGATGAGGCCGTGCACATCGGCGCCGCGCCCAGCCGCGAGAGCTATCTGCTGGCCGACCGCATCATCGAGGCCTGCAAGAAGACCGGCGCCGAGGCCGTGCACCCGGGCTACGGCTTCCTGTCGGAGAACGAAAGCTTCGCGAAGAGGGTCGAGGAAGAGGGCATCGCCTTCATCGGCCCCAAGCACTACTCGATCGCGGCGATGGGCGACAAGATCGCCTCGAAGAAGCTCGCCAACGAGGCCAAGGTCAACACCATCCCGGGCTGGAACGACGCCATCGAGACCGCCGAGCGCGCGGTCGAGATCGCGAAGGACATCGGCTACCCGGTGATGATCAAGGCCTCGGCCGGCGGCGGCGGCAAGGGCCTGCGCGTCGCCTTCAACGACAAGGAAGCCTTCGAGGGCTTCACCTCCTGCCGCAACGAGGCGCGCAACAGCTTCGGCGACGACCGTGTGTTCATCGAGAAGTTCGTCGAGGAGCCGCGCCACATCGAAATCCAGGTGCTCGGCGATTCGCACGGCCACGTGATCTACCTCAACGAGCGCGAATGCTCGATCCAGCGCCGGCACCAGAAGGTGATCGAGGAGGCGCCGTCGCCCTTCATCAGCGACGCCACGCGCAAGGCGATGGGCGAGCAGGCGGTGGCGCTGGCCAAGGCCGTGAACTACCAGAGCGCGGGCACGGTGGAGTTCGTGGTCGGCAAGGACCAGAGCTTCTACTTCCTCGAGATGAACACCCGGCTGCAGGTGGAGCATCCGGTGACCGAGTGCATCACCGGCCTCGACCTGGTGGAGCTGATGATCCGCGTGGCGGCCGGCGAGGCGCTGCCGCTGACGCAGGAGCAGGTCAAGCGCGACGGCTGGGCCATCGAGTGCCGCATCAACGCCGAGGACCCGTTCCGCAACTTCCTGCCCTCGACCGGCCGGCTGGTGAAGTTCCAGCCGCCGGCCGAGACCATGTTCGCGAGCGACACCGAGCACCTGCAGGGCGTGCGCGTGGACACCGGCGTGTACGAGGGCGGCGAGATCCCGATGTACTACGACTCGATGATCGCCAAGCTCATCGTGCACGGCAAGGACCGCAACCACGCGATCGCGCGCATGCGCGAGGCGCTCAACGGCTTCGTGATCCGCGGCATCAGCAGCAACATCCCGTTCCAGGCGGCGCTGCTCGCGCATCCGAAGTTCGTGGCCGGCGACTTCAACACCGGCTTCATCGCCGAGAACTACGGCAAGGGCTTCCATGCCGAGGACGTGCCGCACAGCGAGCCCGATTTCCTGGTCGCGCTGGCGGCCTACGTGCACCGCCGCTACCGCGCGCGTGCCTCGGGCATCAGCGGCCAGCTCGAAGGCCACGGCGTGAAGGTGGGCGAGCAATTCGTGGTGGTCGAACTCGGCGCGCAGGGCGAGCACGTGCACCACCCGGTGACCGTGAGCGACTTCCACGGCAAGACCGGCGCGAGCGCGGTCACGGTCAACGGCAAGACCTACAAGATCGACAGCAGCCTCGCGCTGGGCGCGGTGCGGGTGCAGGGCATCGTCAACGACAAGCCCTTCGTCGCGCAGGTGGAGCGCGGCGCCGGCAAGAATCCGCTGGCGCTGCGGGTGTCGAACGACGGCCGCCAGATCGAGGCCATGGTGCTGTCGCCGCTGGGCGCGCGCCTGCTCGCGCTGATGCCGCACAAGGCACCGCCGGACCTCAGCAAGTTCCTGATGTCGCCGATGCCGGGGCTGCTGGTCGAGGTGGCGGTGCAACCGGGCCAGCAGGTGCAGGCCGGCGAGAAGCTCGCGGTGATCGAGGCGATGAAGATGGAGAACGTGCTGTTCGCCGCGCAGGACGGCGTGGTCGGCAAGATCTCCGCGGCCAAGGGCGAGTCGCTCGCGGTCGACCAGATCATCCTGGAGTTCAACTGATGGGGGCCAGCGACCTGCAGGCGGTGGTGCTGCACCGGCCCGCGAAGCCGGCGCCGGCGCCCGAGGGCCGCTGGTCGGTCGAGGCAATCCAGGCGCTGCTCGACAAGCCGCTGATGGAACTGCTGTTCGAGGCTCAGACGGTGCACCGCCAGCACTTTCCCGCGGGCGACATCGAACTGGCCACGCTGCTGTCGGTGAAGACCGGCGGCTGCCCCGAGAACTGCGGCTACTGCCCGCAGTCGGCCGAATTCGACACCGGCGTGAAGGCGCAGAAGCTGATGGAGGTCGACGAGGTGCTGCGCGCCGCGCAGGCCGCCAAGGACGCGGGCGCCACGCGTTTCTGCATGGGCGCGGCCTGGCGCGCGCCCAAGGACCGCGACGTCGAGAAGGTGGCGGTGCTGGTCGAGGCCGTGAAGGGCCTGGGCCTGCAGACCTGCGCCACGCTCGGCATGCTCGAGCCGCACCATGCACGGCAGCTCAAGGCCGCCGGCCTCGACTACTACAACCACAACCTCGACACCGCGCCCGAGTACTACACCGACATCGTCGACACCCGCAGCTACCAGGACCGGCTCGACACGCTGGCCCATGTGCGCAGCGCCGGCATCAGCGTGTGCTGCGGCGGCATCGTGGGCATGGGCGAGGCGCCGGTGCATCGCGCGGGGCTGATCGCGCAGCTGGCCAACCTCGATCCGTACCCCGAGTCGGTGCCGATCAACAGCCTGGTGCGCGTGCCCGGCACGCCGCTGGCCGACTCGGAACCGATCGATCCCTTCGACTTCGTGCGCATGATCGCGGTCGCGCGCATCACCATGCCGACCGCGCGCGTGCGCCTGTCGGCCGGCCGCCAGCAGATGGGCGAGGCGGTGCAGGCGCTGTGCTTCATGGCCGGCGCGAATTCGATCTTCTACGGCGACAAGCTGCTGGTCACGGGCAATCCCGACGTGGAGGCCGACGTGCAGCTGCTGCGCAAGCTGGGGCTGCGCTCGCACCGCGCCTCGACCGAAACGAACCCGGAGTCCTGCCAATGACGAGCGCCATCCAACGTCCCTTCCGCGTGCTGGGCATCCAGCAGATCGCGATCGGCGGTCCCGACAAGACCCGGCTGCAGAAGCTCTGGGTCGACATGCTGGGGCTCGAGGTCACGGGCACCTTCCGAAGCGAGCGCGAGAACGTCGACGAGGACATCTGCGCGATCGGTACCGGCCCGTTCAAGGTCGAGGTCGACCTGATGCAGCCGCTCGATCCCGAGAAGAAGCCCGCGGTGCATGCCACGCCGCTCAACCACGTGGGCCTGTGGATCGACGACCTGCCGACGGCCGTCGAATGGTTGACTTCGCAGGGCGTGCGCTTCGCGCCAGGCGGCATCCGCAAGGGCGCGGCGGGCTTCGACATCTGCTTCCTGCATCCGAAGGCGAACGACGAGTTCCCGATCGCGGGCGAGGGCGTGCTCATCGAGATGGTGCAGGCGCCGCCCGAGGTGGTGAAGGCCTTCGACGCGCTCGCCGGGCGCTGAGGCCGGGCGCTTCAGGCGTTCACGACCTTGCGGATCGGCGGCTTCACGTCCGAGCGGTGCGGCGGCAGCATCGGCTGGTGCTCGCGCGCCGGGTTCAGGATGATCGAGGTCGCGGTCTCGGTGAGGATGCAGAACTTGGTGACCACCGCGTCGAGGTGGCTCACGTCGATCACCGCGATCTCGAGGATCCAGCTGTCCTCGCCGGTCACGTTGTAGGCATTCACGCATTCGGGCGTGTCCTGCACCAGCTTCACGACGCGGTCGTAGTCGGCGCGGCCGACGCGGATCATCGCGCGGATGCCGTAGCCCAGCTTGGCCAGGTTGACGGTGGCGCGGTAGCCGCTGATCACGCCCGCGGCCTCGAGCTTCTTCACGCGCTCGGTCACCGCCGGCTGGCTCAGGTGCACGCGGCGACCGAGCTCGGCCATGGTGAGGCGCGCATCCTTCTGCAGCTCGGCCAGGATGCGGGTGTCGTGGGCATCGAGCGTGGGGTTCAAGGTGGATTCCATCGAAGTCCTTCAAATCGACGGCCGCGAGCCGCCAGAACCGTGATTTGCGCATGGAAGCGCGGCGGCGGCCTTCATACCATGGAGCGGCTCAGGCCCGCAACAACAGACACCCTCGACATGCTCTCGCTCGCCACTTCCACGCCGTCCGCGCGCGGCGGACTGCCGCCGATCATCTGGCTCTGCCTCGCCGCCACATGGCTGGTCTGGGGCTCGACCTATCTCGCGATCAAGTACGCGCTGATCAGCTTCCCGCCCTTCCTGCAGATGGGTTCGCGCTTCCTGTTCGCGGGCCTGCTGCTCGCGGCCTGGATGCGCTGGCGCGGCGCGCCCTGGCCGAACCGGCTGCAGTGGCGCAACGCGCTGGTGGTCGGCACGCTGATGCTCGGCGGCGGCATGGGCGGCACCGCGCATGCCGAGGTCTCGGTGGGCTCGGGCCTGGTGGTGGCCTTCATCGCGGTGGTGCCGTTGATCATCGCGCTGCTCAACCTGATCTGGGGCATCGTGCCGACGAAGCTCGAGGCGATCGGCATCGCGCTGGGCCTGGTCGGCGTGCTGATGCTGACCCAGGGCAGCGGCTTCCAGGCCTCGCCGGCCGGGTTGGCCGCCATCAGCATCGCCTGCGTCTGCTGGTCGGCCGGCAGCGTGCTGAGCCAGCGCGCGCTGCCGCTCGCGCCGGGTGCGATGGGCTTCGCGAGCGAGATGATCTGCGGCGGCGTGGTGCTGCTGATACTGGCGGCCATTTCGGGCGAGAGCCTCGCGTGGCCGCCCGCGCCGCAGGCCACGGCGGCCTGGTTCTACCTGGTGGTGTTCGGCTCGCTGATCGCCTTCAACGCCTACATGCTGCTGCTGGCGCGCGCGCCGGCCGCGCTGGCGGCCAGCTACACCTTCGTCAATCCGGTGATCGCGATGCTGCTGGGCGTGTGGATCGCGGGCGAGACGGTCACGCGCTTCGAGTGGTACGCGGTGACGGTGATCCTGGCAGGCGTGCTGATGTTGCTGCTCAAGCGCTCGGCCAGAGGCTGAGCCCGTGGCTCAGGCGCCGGGTCGGCGCCATACCGCGAGCGTGGCCGCCAGCAGCCACATGCCCACGGCGCAGCCGCGGTTCAGCGCCTTGAGGCCGCGCTTCGAGAGCCAGCGCACGGCCTGCGTGCCGGCGCCGGCATAGGCCAGCATCACGCAGGTGTCGAGCAACACGAAGATGCCGCCGAGCAGCAGGTACTGCGGGCCCTGCGGCCGAGCGATGTCGACGAACTGCGGCAGGAAGGCCGCGAAGAACAGCAGCGACTTGGGATTCGACAGCGCCACCGCGAGGCTGCGCAGCAGCGCGATGCGGCCATGCAGCCGGCTCTCGGGCGAGGATTTCGCGAGCGCGGCGCCGAGGTCGGTGGCGTCGCTGCGCCAGAGCTTGATGCCGAGCCACACGAGGTAGGCCACGCCCGCCACGCGGATCGCGTTGAACAGCCATTCCGAGGCCGCCAGCAGCGAGCCCAGGCCGAGCGCGACGACGGCGATCACGATGCTGCTGCCGAGCGAGGCGCCGACGATGCCCCAGCTCGCGCGGCGCATGCCGCCGTCGATGCCGTTCGACAGCGCGAGCAGCATGGTCGGGCCCGGGATCACGGCGAGCGCGAGGGAGGCGAGCACGAAGACGAGCAGGGTGTCGAGGTTCATGGCTTGGGCGTGGAAGGACGTTGGGCGGCGGCGCGGGCGCGCGCGAGCGCGGCCTCGACCACCGAGCGCTTGCGGGCCTCGGCGCTGGGCGCCGCGACCTCGGCTTCGGGGCGCTTCTTGCCCTGGCGCGCATCGGTGGGCCGGTGCTGGCCGTGCAGGGCGTAGCGCGCGCGAGCATGGGCCGCCTGCGCGGGCGACCAGGCCTGCCAGCCGGTGCGGCCCGGCGTGGCGTCTTCGAGCGAGATGCAGTCGACCGGGCAGACCGGGATGCAGAGTTCGCAGCCCGTGCAGTGCGCGTCGATCACGGTGTGCATGCGCTTGTTGATGCCGAGGATGGCGTCGGTCGGGCAGGCGTCGAGGCACAGCGTGCAGCCGATGCACCAGGCCTCGTCGATCACCGCCAGCCTGCGCGGGCCCTCGGTGCCGAAGGCCGGATCGAGCGCCTGCACGGGGCGGCCGGTGAGCCGCGCGAGCCGCTCGACGCCTTCGGCGCCGCCGGGCGGACACTGGTTGATCTCGGCCTCGGCGCTGGCCACGGCCTGCGCATAGCCCTCGCAGTCCGGGTAGCCGCAACGGGTGCACTGCGTCTGGGGCAGTGCGTCGTGGATGCGTGCGGCCAGTCCGTTCACGGGAGGGAAGGGGCGCTCAGCGCGCCGCGGCGGTTTTGCGCGCCACGGTCTTTTTGGGGGCGGCCGCGCGCTTCGCGGCCGGTGCCGCCTTCTTGGCGGCCACGGCCTTCTTCGCGGGCGCCTTGGCGGTGGTGGTGGCGAGCTTGCGGCCGGGCTTGACCTGGTCCTCGGCAGGCAGGCTCTCGCGTTCACCGGCGCGGCGTTGCGGCTGGTCGTTGGCGGCGATGAACTTCTGCATCTTGGGATAGACCAGTTCGCGCCAGCGGCGGCCGCTGAAGATGCCGTAGTGGCCGGCGCCCTTGACCTCGTAGTGCTCGCGCTTCGCATCGGCGATGCCCGTGCACAGCTCGTGCGCGGCCTCGGTCTGGCCCGAGCCCGAGATGTCGTCGAGCTCGCCCTCGACCGTGAGCAGCGCGGTGGCGCGGATGTCCTGCGGCCGCACGCGCTCGACCTCGCCGGTCGGGCTCTTCACGTCCCAGGTGCCGTTGACCAGGTCGAATTCCTGGAACACGGTGCGGATCGTCTCGAGGTAGTAATCGGCGTCCATGTCGAGCACGGCGTTGTACTCGTCGTAGAACTTGCGATGCGCCTCGGCGCTCGCGTCGTCGCCCTTGATCAGGTCCTTGAAGTAGTCGTAGTGGCTGCTCGCGTGGCGGTCGGGGTTCAACGCGACGAAGCCCGTGTGCTGCAGGAAGCCCGGGTAGACGCGCCGGCCCGCGCCCGGGAAGCCCTGGGGCACGCGGTAGATCACGTTGTTCTCGAACCACTCGAAGCTCTTGTTCATCGCGAGGTTGTTGACCGCCGTGGGCGACTTGCGCGCGTCGATCGGGCCGCCCATCATCGTCATGGTGAGCGGCAGCGCCTCGCCGCGGCTGGCCATCAGCGACACGGCGGCCAGCACCGGCACCGTGGGCTGGCACACGCTGACCACGTGGCAGTTGCCGTACTCGGCCTGCAGGCGGCGGATGAACTCCTGCACGTAGTTGATGTAGTCGTCGAGGTGGAACTCGCCGTCCGACAGCGGCACCAGGCGCGCGTTCTTCCAGTCGGTGATGTAGACCTTGTGGTCCTGCAAAAGGGTGCGCACGGTGTCGCGCAGCAGGGTGGCGTAGTGGCCCGACAGCGGCGCCACCACCAGCACCACGGGCTGGCTCTTGAGCGTCTTGAGGATGTGCGGCTCGTCGGTGAAGCGCTTGAAGCGCCGCAGCTGGCAGAACGGCTTTTCCAGCTCGATCACTTCCTGGATCACGACGTCGTCGCCGTCGACCTTGACCGACTTGATGTTGAACTCGGGCTTCTCGTAGTCCTTGCCGAGGCGGTAGAGCAGGTCGTAGCTCGCCGCCATGCGCTGCGCTCCGGGCAGCTGGCTCCAGACGGCGCCGGGGCTGTAGAGCTTGGAGGCGGCCTGGGCGAAGTCCGCGAACGGTTCCATGAGGGAACGCTGGGCTTCGTAGAGTTGGTAGAGCATCGCTGTGTCGAGTTGGAATGTTGCGGTGCAATATATCAGCGCATTTCGACACGCGCAGGGGGCCTAACCCTAGGCCCGGGAAGGCCCTCGGAGATGGCCGCGGGCTTGCGTGAACAAGTTGTGTCGCGGAGGTGACTCGAGCGAGTCACCTCCGCGACGCGGACCGTCAGACGACCTTGGCGATCGACGCGCAGACGTGGTCGATGTTCTTGCTGTTGAGCGCGGCCACGCACATGCGGCCGGTGTCGGTGCCGTAGACGCCGAACTCGTTGCGCAGGCGCACCATCTGGTCCTTGGTCAGGCCCGAGTAGCTGAACATGCCGATCTGGGTGGTGATGAAGCTCATGTCTTCCTTCACGCCGGCGGCCTTGAGGCCGTCGACCAGCTTCTGGCGCATGGCCTTGATGCGCACGCGCATCTCGCCCAGTTCCTTCTCCCACAGGGCGCGCAGCTCGGAGTTGCCGAGCACCGCGGCCACCACGGCGCCGCCGTGCGTGGGCGGGTTGCTGTAGTTGGTGCGGATGGCGATCTTCAACTGCGACAGCACGCGCGCGGCTTCTTCCTTGTTCTCGCACAGCACCGAGAGGGCGCCCACGCGCTCGCCGTAGAGGCTGAAGCTCTTGGAGAACGAGGTCGAGACGAAGAAGGTCAGGCCGGCCGCGACGAACTTGGCGACGGCCGCGCCGTCTTCCTGCAGGCCGTAGCCGAAGCCCTGGTAGGCCATGTCGAGGAAGGGCACCAGGCCCTTGGCCTTGACGGCGGCGACGACCTGGTCCCACTGCGCGGGCGTGATGTCGTAGCCGGTGGGGTTGTGGCAGCAGGCGTGCAGCACGACCACGGTGCCGGCCGGAGCGGCATTGAGCGCGGCCAGCATGCCGTCGAAGTCGATGCCGCGCTTGGCGGCGTCGTAGTAGGGGTAGCTTTCGACCTCGAAACCGGCGTTGGTGAACAGCGCGCGGTGGTTCTCCCAGCTCGGGTCGCTGATCAGCACCTTGGCGGCGGGGTTGAGCTTCTTGAGGAAGTCGGCGCCGACCTTGAGGCCGCCGGTGCCGCCGATGGCCTGGATCGTTGCCACGCGGCCCGAGGTCACGGGTTCGCTGTCGGCGCCGAAGACCAGCACCTTCACGGCGTTGTCGTACGCCGCGATGCCGTCGATGGGCAGATAACCGCGCGCCGTGGGCGCTTTCATCATGTTCTGCTCGGCCGCCTGCACGCACTGCAGCAGGGGCAGCTTGCCGTTGTCGTCGTAGTAGACGCCGACGCCGAGATTGACCTTGTTGGGGTTGGTGTCGGCGGCAAATTGCTCGTTGAGGCCGAGGATCGGATCGCGCGGTGCCATCTCGACCGCGGTGAACATAGACATGGAAAGGTCCTTTGGGATGAAAGCTTCGCTGGCAACCGCTCGAGGCTTTAAGCTTTGCGGTTGCCTTGAATTTTACCGGCGCCACGCCACCTGACGGGTACAGCCATGCCAGAGACCAACGAAGCCATAGCAGACTCGAACAACGCCGACCCCGTGGGGCCCGCTCCCAAGGGCGAATTCATCAGCTTTCCGGGCTCGCCTTTCGAGCTCTATCAGCCCTATCCGCCGGCGGGCGACCAGCCGAACGCCATCGAGAAGCTGGTCGAGGGCGTGGGCGACGGCGAGGTGTTCCAGACCCTGCTGGGCGTGACCGGCTCGGGCAAGACCTTCACCATGGCCAACGTCATCGCCCGCACCGGGCGCCCGGCCATCGTGTTCGCGCCCAACAAGACCCTGGCGGCACAGCTCTACAGCGAATTCCGCGAGTTCTTCCCGAAGAACGCCGTCGAGTACTTCGTCAGCTACTACGACTACTACCAGCCCGAGGCCTACGTGCCGCAGCGCGACCTGTTCATCGAGAAGGACTCCTCGATCAACGAGCACATCGAGCAGATGCGGCTGTCGGCCACCAAGAGCGTGCTGGAGCGGCGCGACACCGTGATCGTGGCCACCGTGAGCGCGATCTACGGCATCGGCACGCCCGAGGACTACATGGAGATGCGGCTGATCGCGCGCGTGGGCGACAAGGTCGGCCAGCGCGACCTGATCGCCCAGCTGATCCGCATGCAGTACACGCGCAACGAGCAGGACTTCGCGCGCGGCACCTTCCGCGTGCGCGGCGACACCATCGACGTGTTTCCGGCCGAGCACAGCGAACTCGCGATCCGCTTCGAGCTGTTCGACGACGAGATCGAGTCGCTGCAGCTGTTCGACCCGCTGACCGGGCGCATCCGCCAGAAGGTGCCGCGCTTCACCGTCTACCCCTCGAGCCACTACGTGACGCCGCGCGACAAGGTGCTGGCGGCGGTGGAGACCATCAAGATCGAACTCGACGGGCGGCTCAAGGAACTGGTGGCCGCGGGCAAGCTGGTGGAGGCCCAGCGCCTCGAGCAGCGCACCCGCTTCGACCTCGAGATGCTGGCCGAGATCGGCCACTGCAAGGGCATCGAGAACTACACGCGCCACCTCTCGGGCGCGGCGCCTGGCGACCCGCCGCCCACGCTGACCGATTACCTGCCGAAGGACGCGCTGATGTTCCTCGACGAGAGCCACCAGATGATCGGCCAGCTCGGCGGCATGTACAACGGCGACCGGGCGCGCAAGACCACGCTGGTGGAGTACGGCTTCCGGCTGCCGAGCGCGCTCGACAACCGGCCGCTGAAGCTCGAGGAATTCGAGAAGCGCATGCGCCAGTGCATCTTCGTGTCGGCCACGCCGGCCGACTACGAGAAGCAGCACACCGGGCAGGTGGTCGAGCAGCTGGTGCGGCCCACCGGCCTGATCGATCCCGAGGTGGAGGTGCGGCCAGCCACGCACCAGGTCGACGATGTGCTGCAGGAGATCCACGTGCGCGTCGAGAAGAACGAGCGCGTGCTGATCACCACGCTGACCAAGCGCATGGCCGAGCAGCTCACCGACTACCTGGGCGACAACGGCGTGAAGGTGCGCTACCTGCACAGCGACGTCGACACGGTCGAGCGGGTGGAGATCCTGCGCGACCTGCGCCTGGGCACCTTCGACGTGCTGGTGGGCATCAACCTGCTGCGCGAGGGGCTGGACATTCCCGAGGTCTCGCTGGTGGCGATCCTCGATGCCGACAAGGAAGGCTTCCTGCGCGCCGAGCGTTCGCTGATCCAGACCATCGGCCGGGCGGCGCGCAACCTGAACGGCAAGGCCATCCTGTACGCCGACCGGATGACCGATTCGATGAAGCGCGCCATCGGCGAGACCGAACGCCGGCGCGCGCGCCAGATCGCCCACAACGAGGCCCACGGCATCACCCCGCGCAGCATCGTGAAGCAGGTGCGCGACCTGATCGATGGCGTCTACAGCGAGAAGACCGGCAAGGAGATGGCCAAGCTGGACCTCGAGCGCGCCAAGGTCGAGGACATGAGCGAGAAGGACATCGCACGCGAGATCAAGCGGCTCGAGAAGCAGATGCTCGAGCACGCGCGCAACCTCGAGTTCGAGAAGGCGGCGCGGGTGCGCGACCAGCTGGCGCTGCTGCGCGAGCAGGCCTTCGGGGCCGCGGGCGGCGACAACATCGCGATAGCGCCGGCCAAGTAGGCCGAAGGTTTTCGGTAGCGGCGCCCCCGATCGCCCGGAATCGGGTTTACCCGAGCAAAGTCCGGGGCCTTCTGATATACTTGAGCGAAACACTCAACAAAAAAGAAACTTCGCGATGAAGGACCGACTCACAACCACTGGCTCACCAGTGTCAAGAGTCGGGCAGGGCGGAGACGAGATCACCGTGGCTCCCGGGCAACGGTGTCATTTCAACGGTAAGCGCTAAAAAGGAGCTTGCGATGCGTCTCACTACCAAAGGCCGTTTTGCGGTCACAGCCATGATCGATCTGGCTCTGCGTCAGAACACCGGTCCGGTCACGCTGGCCGCGATCAGCCAGCGGCAGCAGATTTCGCTGTCGTACCTCGAGCAACTCTTCGGCAAGCTGCGCCGTCACGAACTCGTCGAATCCACCCGGGGTCCGGGCGGTGGCTACAGCCTGGGCCGCAAGGCCGCCGACATCACCGTGGCCGACATCATCGTGTCGGTCGACGAGCCGATCGACGCCACCCAGTGCGGCGGCAAGGAAAACTGCCTCGGCGAACAAGGCCGCTGCATGACCCACGAACTCTGGGCCTCGCTGAACCAGCGCATGGTCGAGTTTCTCGATTCGGTCACCCTGCAGAAGCTGGTCGACGACCAGATCGCCAAGGGCGTGCAGATCGAGAACAAGCCGGTCGTCAAGCGCGCCATCTCCGCGCAGCCGGTGGTCAAGCCGATCCGCGTCAACGCGCCGAATTCGGTGTTTGCCCTGGGCAACGTCTTCGCCAAGTCCTGAGGACCCGCGACGCAGACGCTTCGAGACGAGTCAGACGCGGCGCCCGGCGGGCGCCGCCAGCGAACGAACAGCGACCAAGAACAACCCCCACGCCAGCACGAGCCAGCCATGGACGTAACTCCTCATTTCCCGATCTATCTCGATTACGGCGCAACCACGCCGGTCGACCCGCGCGTGGTCGACGCCATGATCCCCTGGTTGCGTGAGCACTTCGGCAACCCGGCGTCGCGCAGCCACGCCTGGGGCTGGGAAGCGGAAGAGGCGGTCGAGAAGGCGCGCGGCTACGTGGCCGAGCTGATCGGCGCCGACCCGCGCGAGATCGTCTGGACCTCGGGCGCCACCGAGTCGAACAACCTCGCGCTCAAGGGCGCGGCACAGTTCTACAAGGGCAAGGGCAAGCACCTGATCACGGTGAAGACCGAGCACAAGGCCGTGCTCGACACCATGCGCGAACTCGAGCGCCAGGGTTTCGAGGTCACCTACCTCGACGTGCAGGAAGACGGTCTGCTCGACCTCGAGAAGTTCAAGGCCGCGATCCGTCCCGACACCATCCTCGCGAGCGTGATGTTCGTGAACAACGAGATCGGCGTGGTGCAGGACGTGGTGGCGCTGGGCAACATCTGCCGCGAGAAGGGCGTGATCTTCCACGTCGACGCCGCGCAGGCCACCGGCAAGGTCGAGATCGACATCGCGAAGCTGCCGATCGACCTGATGAGTCTGGCGTCGCACAAGACCTACGGTCCCAAGGGCATCGGCGCGCTGTACGTGCGCCGCAAGCCGCGCGTGCGGCTCGAGGCCCAGATGCACGGTGGCGGCCACGAGCGCGGCATGCGTTCGGGCACGCTGCCCACGCACCAGATCGTGGGCATGGGCGAGGCCTTCCGCATCGCCAAGGCCGAGATGAAGGAAGACATCGCCAAGGCCGCGCGGCTGCAGAAGCGCCTGCTCGACGGCCTGAAGGACGTGGAACAGGTCTTCATCAACGGCGACCTCGAGCACCGCGTGCCGCACAACCTGAACATGAGCTTCAACTACGTCGAGGGCGAGTCGCTGATCATGGGCATCAAGGGCCTGGCGGTGTCGTCGGGTTCGGCCTGCACCTCGGCCAGCCTCGAGCCCAGCTACGTGTTGCGCGCCCTGGGCCGCAGCGACGAACTGGCCCACAGCAGCCTGCGCATGACCATCGGCCGCTTCACGACCGAGGAAGAGATCGACTACGCCATCTCGACCATCAAGCACAACGTGGCCAAGCTGCGCGAATTGAGCCCCCTGTGGGAAATGTTCCAGGACGGCGTCGACATCAGCACGATCCAGTGGTCGGCGCACTGAGCCCGAAGCTCCACGATTGAACAAAGTTTGAGAGGTACACCATGGCATATTCTTCCAAGGTCATCGACCACTACGAAAACCCGCGCAACGTCGGCTCCTTCGAAAAGGGCGACGACTCGGTCGGCACCGGCATGGTCGGCGCGCCGGCCTGCGGCGACGTGATGAAGCTGCAGATCAAGGTCAACCCCGAAACCGGCGTGATCGAAGACGCGCGCTTCAAGACCTATGGTTGCGGCTCGGCGATCGCTTCGTCGTCGCTCGTGACCGAATGGGTCAAGGGCAAGACGCTCGACGAAGCCGCCGCGCTCAAGAACGCGCAGATCGCCGAGGAACTGGCGCTGCCGCCGGTGAAGATCCACTGCTCGATCCTCGCCGAGGACGCGATCAAGGCGGCCGTGAGCGACTACAAGGCCAAGCACGGCGCGAAGAGCGCCGAAGCCGCGGCAGCGCACTGAGATGGCCGTCACGCTGACAGAAGCCGCCGCGCGCCATGTGAATCGCTACCTCGGCAAGCGAGGCAAGGGTGTGGGCGTGCGGCTGGGCGTGAAGACCACCGGTTGCTCGGGCCTGGCCTACAAGCTCGAGTACGTGGACGAACTGACGCCCGAGGACGTGGTGTTCGAGGACCACGGCGTGAAGGTGCTGGTGGATCCGAAGAGCCTGGCCTACATCGACGGCACGCAGTTGGACTTCGTGCGCGAGGGCCTCAACGAAGGCTTCAAGTTCAACAACCCGAACGAGCGCGACCGCTGCGGTTGCGGGGAAAGCTTCCGCATCTGATGCGCAGTCGCTGACCGCGACAACAGCCGCCACCATGTCATGTGCTGGCGGTTTTTTATTGCCATGAACCTGAACGACACCGACTTCGAGCTGTTCGCCGTCCCCGCGACTTTCGCGCAGGACCGCGCGGCGCTGGACGCGCGCTGGAAGGAACTGCAGCGCGAAGCCCATCCCGATCGCTTTGCGGCGCAGGGCGCGGCCGCGCAGCGCGTGGCCATGCAATGGTCGGTGCGCATCAACGAGGCCTACCAGCGGCTCAAGGACCCGGTGCGGCGCGCGAGCTACCTCTGCGAGCTGCACGGTGCCCCGGTCAATGCCGAGAACAACACGGCGATGCCGCCCGACTTCCTGATGCAGCAAATGGAATGGCGCGAGGCGCTCGACGAGGTCGAGGACATCGCCGCGCTCGAGCGCCTGCAGGCCGAGGTCGACGCGGGCCGCGCCCGCGCGCTCTCGTCGCTCGACTGGCTGATCGACGAGAAGGGCGACTACCCCGCCGCCGCGCAGCAGGTGAGAGCCCTCATGTTCATTGAGCGCTTCGGCCACGACGTCGAAGCCAAATCGGATCAGTTGGGACAATAAAGCCCTATGGCTCTTCTTCAGATTTCCGAACCCGGCCAGGCCCCCGATCCGCACCAGCGCCGCATCGCCGTCGGCATCGACCTCGGCACCACGCATTCGCTGGTGGCCTCGGTGCGCAACGGCGTGGCCGAATGCCTGCCCGACGACCAGGGCCGCGTGCTGCTGCCCTCGGTGGTGCGCTACCTCGACAAGGAGCGCCGCCAGATCGGTTTCGACGCGGTCGCCGCGCGCGCGCAGGACCCCTCGAACACCATCACCTCGGTCAAGCGGCTCATGGGCCGCGGGCTGGCCGACGTGACCCACCGCGAAGCGATGTCCTATGCCATCGGCGGTGGCGACGGCGGCATGGTGCAGGTGCACACCGCGGCGGGCGACAAGTCGCCGGTCGAGATCAGCGCCGAGATCCTCGCGACGCTGCGCTATCGCGCCGAGGACACCTTCGACGACGAGCTCTACGGCGCGGTCATCACCGTGCCCGCCTACTTCGACGAGGGCCAGCGCCAGGCCACGAAGGACGCGGCGCAACTGGCCGGCCTCAACGTGCTGCGGCTGATCAGCGAGCCCACCGCGGCCGCCATCGCCTACGGCCTCGACAACGCGAGCGAGGGCGTCTATGCGGTCTACGACCTCGGCGGCGGCACCTTCGACATTTCCATCCTGCGGCTCACGCAGGGCGTGTTCGAGGTCATCGCGACCGGCGGCGACTCGGCGCTCGGCGGCGACGACTACGACCATGCGCTGGCCGATTTCGTGCTGGCGCAAAGCGGTGTCCAGACCGCGAGCGAGACCGACAAGGCCGCCGTGCTGGTGGCGGCGCGTACCGCCAAGGAAGCGCTGACCGATGCCGACACCGTGACCTTCGCCGCCGACGTGGGCGGCCAGCCGCTTCGCTTCGCGCTGCAGCGCGCGCAGTTCGACGCGGCCACCAAGGCGCTCACCGACCGCACCCTGGCCGCCGTGCGCAAGGCGCTGCGCGATGCCAAACTCAAGGCCGACGACCTGCAGGGCATCGTGCTGGTGGGCGGGTCGACGCGCATGCCGCAGGTTCGCGAGGCGGTTGCCGAGTTCTTCGGCCGCGAGCCGCTGGTCAATCTCAATCCCGACGAGGTCGTCGCGCTCGGCGCCGCGATCCAGGCGAACCAGCTGGCCGGCAACAACGGCGCGGGCGAGCTGCTGCTGCTCGACGTGATTCCGCTGTCGCTGGGCCTCGAGACCATGGGCGGGCTGGTCGAGCGCATCGTGCCGCGCAACCAGACCATCCCGACCGCGATGGCGCAGGACTTCACCACCTACCAGGACGGCCAGACCGCGCTGGCGTTGCACGTGGTGCAGGGCGAGCGCGACCTGGTGGCCGATTGCCGCAGCCTCGCGCGCTTCACCTTGCGCGGCATCCCGCCGATGGCCGCGGGCGCCGCGCGCATCCGCGTGACCTTCACGGTCGATGCCGACGGCCTGCTGAGCGTGAGCGCCAAGGAGCAGGCCAGCGGCGTGGAAGCCAGCGTCACCGTCAAGCCTTCCTATGGGCTGTCGGACGACCAGATCGCGACCATGCTGCAGGAGAGCTTCTCGACGGCACAGCAGGACATGCAGGCGCGCGCGCTGGTCGAGGCCCGCGTCGATGCCGAGCGCATGCTGCTCGCGACGAAGAGCGCGCTCGATGCCGACGGCGACCTGCTCGACGCACAGGAGCGCACGGCCATCGATGCATCGATGAGCGCGCTGCGCCTGAGTGCCCAGGGCAACGACGCCGCCGCGATAGAGGCCGCCACCAAGGCGCTGGCCGAGATCACCGAGCCCTTCGCCGCGCAGCGCATGAATGCCGGCATCGCCCGCGCGCTCTCGGGGCGCAAGGTCGAATCCCTCTAAGACAAGAACACCGCAAAGAACGACAACGCAGGCGCTGCATGCCCACGATCAAGATCTATCCGCATCCCGAATACTGCCCGCAAGGCGCCGAGATCACCGCGCCCGCGGGCACCTCGATCTGCGAGGCCCTGCTCGACAACGACATCAACATCGAGCACGCCTGCGAGATGAGTTGCGCCTGCACCACCTGCCACGTGATCGTGCGCGCGGGCGGCGGCTCGCTCAACGAGGCGGAGGAGGGCGAGGAAGACCTGCTCGACCGCGCCTGGGGCCTGGAGCCGCAGTCGCGCCTGAGTTGCCAGGCGATCCTGGCGCAGGAGAATGTGACGATCGAGATTCCGAAGTACTCGATCAACCACGCGAAGGAAAACCACTGATGAGTCGTCTGATCGTTCTCGATACGGAAACCACCGGGCTGTCGGCCGAGAACGGCGACCGCGTCATCGAGCTGGGCTGCGTGGAGCTGTTCAACCGCAAGCTCACCGGCAACGACCTGCACATCTACTTCAACCCCGAGCGCGAGAGCCACGAGGATGCGCTCAAGGTGCACGGCCTGACGACCGACTTCCTGCGCGACAAGCCGAAGTTCGCCACGCTGGCCAACGACATCGTCGAGTACCTGCGCGGCGCCGAGCTGATCATCCACAACGCGGCCTTCGACGTGGGCTTCCTCAACAAGGAGTTCGAGCGTGCCGGCCTGCCGCCGCTCAAGACCTTCGTGAGCGAGGTGACCGACACGCTGGCCATGGCCAAGCAGGTGTACCCGGGCAAGCGCAACTCGCTCGACGCGCTGTGCGACCGCTTCGGCGTCGACCGTTCGAACCGGACCTTCCACGGCGCCAAGCTCGACGCCCAGCTGCTGGCCGACGTCTACATCAACCTCACGCGCGGCCAGGACGCGCTGCTGATCGACGTGGCCACCACCGAGCCCGAAGTGGGCACCACGGTGATCGCCATCGACCTCAGCCGCATCGAGCTGCCGGTGCTGGTGGCGACCGAGCATGAACTCGCCGAGCACGACGCCGTGTTGTCCCAACTCGACAAATCGAGCAACGGTCGCACACTCTTTCGCCAAAACGCTTGAAAAGCTGTGGCATAATCTAAGGCTTCGCAGAACGCGATTCATCCAGGCGCTGAAGCCCATCGAAGAGATCGGGCAGAGGCGTCAGGGGCGGTTAGCTCAGGGGTAGAGCACAGCATTCACACTGCTGGGGTCGGAGGTTCGAAACCTCCACCGCCCACCAATTTCCCGGTTCCATTTGTTCTTCTCCGTCGGAGCTTTGGCCCGACGGCATCGCCGTTTGCGTGTCGGTGCGCGCCGACGTCAGGTGCCGTCGCGTGCTGCTGGCTGTGCGGGGCTTCGCGCCTAGAACCGAGGCACGACTTCAACCCAGGAGAAAAGATCATGGCGACCGCACCCGATCTTCCGACGCCGATCACGCCCACGCCGGGCCTGCCCGTGGAGCCCGACGAGGGGCCAGGCACGGCGCCCGACGAGCCCACCGATCCCGAGCCGCCGCCGACCGCAACTTGAGCCGCGCGGCGCGCGCTAAGCTCGCCGCATGGACGATCTCGATTGCGCCGTCATCGGCGGTGGTGTGGTGGGTTTGGCCGTGGCGCGCGCACTCGCGCTGGCGGGCCGCGAAGTGATGGTGCTCGAGGCCGAAGGCGCCATCGGTACCGGCACGAGTTCGCGCAACAGCGAAGTCATTCATGCGGGGATCTACTACCCGCAAGCTTCGTTGAAGGCGAGGCTCTGTGTCGAAGGCAAGCAATTGCTCTATGCGTATGCCGAGGCGCGCGGCGTGCCGCACCGGCGCTGCGGCAAGCTGATCGTCGCGACCTCGACCGAACAGGTGGCGCAGCTCGAGGCGATCCGGCTCAAGGCCGCGGCCAACGGCGTCGACGACCTCGAAACGATCTCGGCGGCGCAGGCCGTCGCGCTCGAACCGCAACTGCGCTGCATGGCCGCGCTGGTCTCGCCGAGCACCGGCATCGTCGACAGCCATGCGCTGATGCTGAGCCTGCTCGGCGATCTCGAGAACGCGGGCGGCATGCTGGCGTTGAAGTCGGCCGTGAAGCGCGCGGACCTGGAGGAGGGCGGCATCGTGCTGACCGCGCAAGACGGCACGCGGCTGCGCTGCCGCAGCGTGGTCAACGCGGCCGGTCTGGGTGCGCCCGATCTGGCGCGCCACTTCGGAGGACTCGCCACCGAGACCGTTCCCACCGCCTATTTCGCGAAGGGCAACTACTTCACCCTGTCGGGCCGCGCGCCCTTCGGCCGGCTGGTCTATCCGGTGCCCGAGCCCGGCGGTCTTGGCGTGCACCTGACGATCGACCTCGGCGGGCAGGCCAAGTTCGGACCCGATGTGCAATGGGTGAGCTCGCCCGACGACCTGGTGGTGGACCCGGCGCGCGGCGACGCCTTCTATGCCGAGGTGCGCAAGTACTGGCCCGCGCTGCCCGATGGCGCGCTGATCCCGGGCTACGCGGGCATGCGACCGAAGATCTCGGGACCCGGCGATCCCGCGGCCGACTTCCGCATCGACGGACCGCGCGCGCATGGCGTGCGAGGCCTCGTCAACCTGTTCGGCATCGAGTCGCCGGGGCTCACGAGCAGCCTCGCGATCGGCCGACACGTGGCGGACCTGCTCGCGGCCGAGGACTGAATTCCGCGCCGATCGCGAACGATCTCTTGCAGAACTCTTTGTGGATGCAGTCCTGTGCGGGCGATGTAGCCTGTAACATGACAGCACGCCATTTGTAGGCGTGAAGCCGCCGGCGCGGTGCCGGTGTCATCACGGAGGAAGGTTTCCAATGAGTGCATCCAAGAATCTCGAGGCGGCAGCCGAGGACATCGCGAGCGACGTGCGTGGCGTGCTCGCCAGCAAGGACCTGGATTCGGTTCCCCACATCAAGGCGCTGCGCCAGCGCATCGACACCAAGCTCGCGATCGCCCGCGAACTCGCCGCCGAGAAGAGCCGCCTCGCCGCCAAGAAGGCCCGCGAAGCCGCCTCGGCCACCAACGCCTATGCCCACGACGAACCCTGGCAGATCGCCGCTGGCGCGCTGGCCGTCGGTGTGCTGGTGGGCCTGCTGCTTGGTCGCCGCTGATCGAACCATGACAGCGGAGGGCCGCCGATGAGGTTGCTCTCTCTTCTCGGACTGGACCGGCGCCTGCGCCGGCTGCGCATTGCTGCGGCCGAGGGCGCGATGGCCGCCGAAGACCGTGTGCAGCTGCTGCGCATGGCCTGGGAGGAGGAGAAGCAGCGGCTCAAGCTGGTGCTGGTCCTCGCGATCGTGCTGCTGGGCCTGACGACGATCGCCGTCGCGCTGCTGTCCGTGGCCGTCGTGGTCCATTTCTGGGACACGCCGCAGCGCACCACCGCCGCCTGGTCGGTGGCCGCGCTCTGGGTCGTGCTGTGGCTCGCGGCCGCCTGGGGCCTGTGGACCCAGCTACGCGGTGCCTCGAACAGCTTCACGCCGACCCGCGAGGAACTGGCGCGCGACTGGACCTGGGTGCAGGAGCGCTTCGGACTGGGCGACGAGCCCGGCGAAGAGGACGAGCCGGCGCCACGCCGTCCGGCCACGCGCGAGGAACTGATCGAGCGCATCGAGCGCCAGCGCCTGCGCATCGCGACCTTGCAGGGTGGCGGTACCGCCGCCGCGCAGGGCGAGGAGCGGGCGGCCCCCCCGCCGCCCGACGAAACCCCGACCGCCACGGCGCTGCGCATCGCGCGCGAGCATCCGGTGGCCACGGGTGTCGCCGTGGCTGCGGCGCTGGTGGTGGTGCGCCCGAAGCGCCTGCTGCGCTGGGCGACCTTCGTCGCGCCGATCCTCTGGCGCATGCGCTGAAACGGCCGGCGAGCCACGCTCGCCCGCCTCTCAACTGAAAAACTCAGGCGCTGCCGCGGTCCCGCTGTAGCGCCTGTGCCGTTTCATGGACCAGCGCCGGGCCGCGGTAGATCAGGCCGGTGTAGATCTGCACCACGTCCGCGCCCGCCGCGATCTTGGCCCTGGCATCGGCCGCGCCGAGGATGCCGCCCACGCCGACGATCGGGAAGTCCTTGCCCAGTGCGGCGCGCAACTGGGCGATCACGCGGTTGCTAGATTCGCGCACCGGCGCACCCGACAGGCCGCCGGCTTCCTTCGCATGCGGCAGCCCCTCGACCGCATCGCGCGCCAGCGTGGTGTTGGTGGCGATCACGCCATCCATGCCGTGGCGGCGCAGCGTGGCGGCGATCACCGCCACCTGCGCCTCGTCGAGATCGGGCGCGATCTTCACGAACAGCGGCACGCGGCGCGGTGCGCCGCCGATGGGCTGGCGCGCCAGCGTCTCGCGCCGCTCGGCCACGGCGCCGAGCAGCGCGTCGAGCGCCTCGTCGCTCTGCAGGCTGCGCAGGTTGGCGGTGTTGGGGCTCGAGATGTTGATCGTCACGTAGTCGGCATGCGGATACACGCCGTCGAGGCAGGCGATGTAGTCGTCCATCGCGCGCTCGATCGGCGTGGCGGCGTTCTTGCCGATGTTCAGGCCCAGCAGCATCGGGGCCTTCGCGCGGGCCGCGTTGCGGCGGAAACGTGCCTTCTGCACGTTGGCCAGGAAGGCGTCGAGTCCGTCGTTGTTGAAGCCGAGCCGGTTGATCAGCGCCTGGCGTTCGGGCAGGCGGAAGATGCGCGGGCGCGGATTGCCGGGCTGGCCCTTGGGCGTGACGGTGCCGACCTCGACGAAGCCGAAGCCCATGGTGGCGAAGGCGTCGATGCAGCGTGCGTTCTTGTCGAGGCCGGCGGCGAGGCCGACGCGGTTCGGGAACCGCAGGCCGGCCAGGGTGACGGGATCGTCGACGCGCGGCGCCGAGTAGGCGCAGGCCAGCGGCGTGTTCTGCGTGCGCGCGAGCCCGTCGAGCGTCAGTTCATGGGCGTGCTCCGGGTCGAAACCGAACAGGAAGGGGCGGGCCAGGCCGTAGAGCGAGGAGGGCAGCAGGGACATCGTCGGATAATTCGGGGCTTCAATGAGCCCAGGATTCTCCGCGATGACCGCACCCCTTCCTTCTTCTTCCGCCGCAGCCGCCCCCATCTCCCAGGACGAACTCAAGGCCCAGGTGGGCCGCGCCGCCCTGGCCTACGTGGTGAAGGGCGAGATCGTGGGCGTGGGCACCGGCTCGACGGTCAACAAGTTCATCGACGCGCTGGCGACGATCAAGGACCAGATCCGTGGCGCCGTCTCGAGCTCGATCGCCTCCACCGAGCGCCTGCGGGCACTGGGCATCCAGGTGTTCGACAGCAACGAGGTCGAGGAGCTGGGCGTCTACATCGACGGCGCCGACGAGATCGACGCGCGGGGTTTCATGGTGAAGGGCGGCGGTGCCGCGCTCACGCGCGAGAAGATCATCGCGGCCCAGTCGCGCCGCTTCGTCTGCATCGCCGATGCCTCGAAGCTGGTCGACACGCTCGGTGCCTTTCCGCTGCCGGTCGAGGTGATCCCGATGGCGGCGCGCCGCGTGATGCGGCAGTTCGCGGCGCTGGGCGGCCAGGCCCAGGTGCGCGAGAAGGACGGCCTGCCGCTGGTGACCGACAACGGCCAGCACATCGTCGACGTGACGGGCCTGAAGATCGCCGATCCGCTGGCCTTCGAATCCGAGGTGAGCCAGTGGCCCGGCGTGGTCACCGTCGGCGTGTTCGCGCACCAGAAGGCGCATGTGTGCCTGCTCGGCACGCCCGAGGGCGTGCGCACGCTGGACTTCGCCTGATCAGAACTTGATGCCGGCCGGGTTCTCCGGCGTCGGCCCGCTCGGCGGTGCCGCGGGCAGCGGCTGCTCCTCGGGCGCCGCGCGCGGGGCGGCGGGTGCGGGCGCCGGTGCGCGCGTGAGCTGGGCGACCATCGGCTGCGCCGGCGGATTGCGGTAGCCGCTGGGCAGGCCGTTGCTCCTGGGATAGCCGGCCGCGTCGAGGTATTGCGCCCACTGCGTGTCGGAAAAGCCGGGCAGTTGCTGCGTGCCGATGGTCAGCAGCGGCAGCGAGGTCTGGCCGCTGAGCTTCTGCAGCGCTTCCACCTCCTGGTTGCTGTTCACCGTGCGTTCCTGGAACGGGATGCCGCGCGTCGTGAGCAGCGTGCGCGCCATCGCGCAGGGCGCGCATTCGTCGCCGCTGTAGAGCGTCACCGGATAGCGCTGCGCGATCTGGCGCAGCTCGTAGGGCAGGCCCGCGTTGGCGCCCGTGGCGGGCGCCGGCTGCGCATTGGCGGCGGGTTCGGTGCTGGCGGTGGGCGCGCGGTCCGAGAAGGTGACCCGGCCGTTCTTGTCGACCTGCCGGTAGACCGGTTGCGCCACCGCGCTCGCGGCGGCGAGCAGGAGGACGAAACCGGTCAGGCGACTTGGTGAGAATTTGTAAATCGGGCGCATGGCCCGAGTATCTCAAGCTTCAGCGCCGCATCAAGCCGGCTGCGGCTCGGCCATGCCCTGGTGTCGCAGCAGCGCATCAAGCTGGGGTTCGCGGCCGCGGAAGGCCTTGAACGACTCCATCGCGCTGCGGCTGCCGCCGGCCTCGAGGATGGCCTGGCGGTACTTGCGGCCGGTCTCGATGCTCGGTTCGCCGTTGGCGCCCACGGTTTCCTCGAAGGCCGCGTAGGCATCGGCGCTCAGCACCTCGGCCCACTTGTAGCTGTAGTAGCCGGCCGCATAGCCGCCCGAGAAGATGTGGCTGAAGGTGTTCGGCGTGCGGCTGAAGGGCGGCGAGGGCATCACGGCCACCTCGGCGCGCACCTGGGCCAGCAGCGCGAGCACGTCGCCGGCCTTCGCGGCCGCGGCGTGGTACTCGGTGTGCAGCAGCATGTCGAACAGCGAGAACTCGATCTGGCGCAGCGTCTGCAGGCCGCTCTGGAAGTTCTTGGCCGCGGTCATCTTGTCGAACAGCGCGCGCGGCAGCGGCGCGCCGGTGTCGACGTGGGCCGTCATGTGGCTCAGCACGTCCCATTCCCAGCAGAAGTTCTCCATGAACTGGCTCGGCAGCTCGACCGCGTCCCATTCGACGCCGCTGATGCCCGAGACGTCGCGCTCGTTCACCTGCGTGAGCATGTGGTGCAGTCCGTGGCCGAACTCGTGGAACAGGGTGGTCACGTCGTCGTGCGTGAGCAGCGGCGGCTTGCCGCCCACGCCCTCGGCGAAATTGCAGACCAGTTGCGCGACCGGGGTCTGCAGCCGGCCGTCGTCGGGCCGCAGCCAGCGCGCGCGCACGTCGTCCATCCAGGCGCCGCCGCGCTTGGCGGCACGCGCGGAGGGGTCGAGGTAGAACTGGCCGACCTTCTGGCCGGCACGCTCGATGCGATAGAACTCGACGCTCGGATGCCAGGTCGGCGCGCTGTCGCGGCGGATCGAGACCTCGAACAGCGTCTCGACGATCTTGAACAGGCCCGCCATCACCTTGGGCGCCGGGAAGTACTGCTTGACCTCCTGTTCGCTGAAGGCGTAGCGCGCTTCCTTGAGCTTCTCGCCGACGTAGCTCCAGTCCCAGGGCTGCGGATCGGCCAGGCCCAGTTGCGTGGACGCGAAGGCGCGCAGGTCGGCGAGGTCGCGCTCGCCGTAGGGGCGGGCCTTGGCCGCGAGGTCGCGCAGGAACTTCACCACCTGCTCGGGCGACTCGGCCATCTTCGGCACCACCGAGAGCTCGCCGAAGTTGCGGTAGCCCAGCAGCTTCGCCTCTTCCTCGCGCAGCGCGAGGATCTCGCCGATCAGCGCCGTGTTGTCGAAGGCCGGGTCGCCGAGTTCGCTGGCACGCGTGACGTAGGCACGGTAGAGCGTCTCGCGCAGCGCGCTGCTCCTGGCGAACTGCATCACCGGCAGGTAGCAGGGCATCTTGAGCGTGAGCTTGTAGCCGTCCTTGGCCTCGGCTTCGGCCGCGGCGCGCGCGGCATTGACCACGTCTTCCGGCACGCCCTCGAGTTCGCCGAACTGTGCGTAGTAGGCGAAGGCATCGGTCGCGTCGAGCGCGTTCTCGCTGAACTTCTGGCTCAGTTCCGCCTGGCGTTCCTGGATCTCGGCGAAGCGCTGCTTGGCCTCGCCCTGCAGTTCGGCGCCGCCGAGCACGAAGTTGCGCACCGCGTTGCGATGCGCCTGGCGCTGCTCGGCATCGAGCGTGGCGACGTCGATCGCCTTGTACTTCGCGTACAGGCGCTCGTCGGAGCCGAGGCGGGTCCAGAACGCGGTCACGCGCGGCATCGCCTCGTTGTAGGCGGCGCGCAGCTCGGGCGTGTCGGCCACGGCGTTGAGATGGCCGACCGCGCTCCAGGCACGGCTGAAGCGTTCCGAGGCCACGTCGAGCACCTTGGAGATCGCGCTCCAGCTGGCGGGGAAGTCGGGGGCCGTCACCGTCTGCAGGGCGGTCTCGGCATCGGCGAGCAGCACGTCGACCGCGGGGGCGACGTGTTCGGGCCGGATACGGTCGAACAGCGGGAGGTCGGTGAAGTCGAGGAGGGGGTTGTTCGAGGTGGCCATGGTGTTCACTTGGCGGCGCGTTCGGCCGCTTCAAGGGTGTTGGCGAGCAGCATGGCGCGCGTCATCGGGCCGACGCCGCCGGGCACCGGGGTGATCCAGCCGGCGACTTCCTTCACGCCGTCGAAGTCGACGTCGCCCGCGAGCTTGCCGTCGGCCTTGCGGTTCATGCCGACGTCGATGACCACCGCGCCGGGCTTGACCATGTCGGCCGTGAGGAGGTTCAGCTTGCCCACGGCCGCGACGATCACGTCGGCCTGGCGCGTGATGGCGCCCAGGTCCTGCGTGGCGCTGTGGCAGATGGTCACGGTGGCGCTCTTGGCCAGCAGCATCATGGCCATCGGCTTGCCGACGATGTTGCTGCGGCCGATCACCACCGCATGCTTGCCGCGCAGGTCGTAGCCGATGGATTCGAGCATCTTCATGCACCCGAAGGGCGTGCAGGGCCAGAAGCCCGGCGCGCCGGTCATCAGTGCGCCGGCGCTGGCGACGTGGAAGCCGTCGACGTCCTTCGCGGGCGAGATGGTCTCGATGACCTTCTGGCTGTCCATGTGCTTGGGCAGCGGCAGCTGCACCAGGATGCCGTGCACCGCCGGGTCGTCGTTGAGCACGCGGATGCGCGCGAGCAGGTCGGCCTCGCTCAGGTCGGCCGGGTAGGTCTCGAGCGTGGCCGAGAGACCGGTCTGCGTGCTGTCGTTGACCTTGTGCTTGGTATAGACCTGGCTGGCCGGGTCCTCGCCCACGAGGATGATGGAAAGGGCCGGGTTCACGCCGCGGGCCTTGAGCGCCGCGGTGCGGCCGGCGACTTCGGCGCGGATGGTTTTGGCGAGGGCGTTGCCGTCGATCAGTTGGGCGGTCATCGGTTTCGATTTTCCAAGTAAAAACGCCCGCTTGCGCAGGCGTGGGGGTCATGCATCGCTATCGAACAGATAGCCGGCGTCTAGGCCTTGGCAGCGGGCGCCGCCTGTCCGAGCGCGATCTTCAGCAGATCGGCCACGGTGTTGGCGTTGAGCTTCTCCATGATGTTGGCGCGATGCGCCTCGACGGTCTTGATGCTGATGCCGAGGTCGTCGGCGATCTGCTTGTTGAGGCGGCCGGCGACGATGCGCTCGAGCACCTGCGCCTCGCGGCCCGTGAGCTTGGACAGCAGCGCGTCGCGGCTGGCCGACTGCTGGTGCTGCGTGAAGGCGCCGCGCGCGTGTTCGAGCATGCGCTCGACCAGCGCGACGAGTTCCTCGTCGTTGAAGGGCTTCTGGATGAAATCCATCGCGCCCTTCTTCATGCTGTCGACGGCCATCGGCACGTCGCCGTGGCCGGTGATCACCACGATCGGCAGCGGCGAGCGGCGCTCGATCAACCGGTCCTGCAACTCCAGGCCCGTCATGCCACCCATGCGGATGTCGACGATCAGGCAGGCCACCTCGCGGGGGTCGTAGCGGGAGAGGAAGGACTCGGCGGAATCGAAGCAGCGGACCCGGTAGTCCTTGCCTTCGAGCAGCCACTGGAGCGAATCGCGTACGGCTTCGTCGTCATCGACGACATACACAGTGCCCTTTTTCGGAATCAAACTCATGCAGGTACCTTTACCTCGTCACTTGCTAGGGAACTGATAGCGTCCAACACCGGAATCCAGAAGGAAAAACGGCATCCGATCACATCCGGGCCATTGTAGATGTTCTCCGCCTGCATCCGGCCGCGGTGCGACTCGACGATGGTGCGGCACAGGTTCAGGCCGATGCCCATGCCCTCGGGCTTGGTCGAGAAGAAGGCCTCGTAGAGCCGGTCCATGACCTCCGGCGCGAGGCCCTTGCCGGTGTCCTGCACCGAGAACTCGATCGCGTTGTGGCCCTCGATCACCTTCGGGAGCACGCGCAGCTCGACGCTGCGCCGCGCCAGCGGGCGCTCGGCGAGGTCGATCGATTCGGCCGCGTTCTTCAGCAGGTTGACCATCACCTGCTCGATCAGGATCGGGTCGACGCGCACCATCGGCAGCCGCGCCGCCACGTAGTGGTTCAGGCGCACGTTGCGCCGGCGCAGCTCGATGCCGGCCAGCTCGACCGCTTCGCTGACCATGGTCGCCACGTCGGCCGGCGTGCGGTTGGGTTCGCTGCGCTTCACGAAGGAGCGGATGCGCTGGATGATCTGGCCCGCGCGCTGGGCCTGCTTCGAGGTCTTCTCGAGCGCGGCCAGCAGCGCATCGTTGTCGATCGACTGGCTCTTGATGCGCGACATCATCCCGTTGCAGTAGTTGCTGATCGCGGTCAGAGGCTGGTTGAGCTCGTGCGCCACGCTCGAGGCCATCTCGCCCATGGTAATCAGCCGGCTCGCCGATTGCGCGCGGTCGGCCTGCGCGGCCGCCTGTTCCTCGGCATCGCGGCGCGGCGTGATGTCGGTGGCGATCACCAGCTGCGCCAGGCGGCCATCGACCCAGGTCAGATAGCGCGAGCGCACCTCGAGCCACTTGCCGAGCTCGGGCACGAAGATCTCGTTGTTGGCCGCCTGCGCGGCGGTCAGCGTGTCGATCGGCAGGCCGGCGTAGGGGTCGACGTCGTCCAGGCCCTCGTCGTGCGCGTTCGAAGCCGGCACGCCGGCCTGCGCCACCATGCCCAGGTGGCCGACGGTGTCGGAGCCGAACCACAGGCGGTAGAGCTTGTTGGCGAACAGCAGCTCCTCGCTGCCGATCGGCGCCACCGACACCGCGGCATCGAGCGCCTCGAGCACGGTGGTGAAGCGCTCGTACGAGGCCGACAGCTGCTCGCGGATGCGCGTGGGCTCGGTGATGTCGGTCATCGAGGTCATCCAGCCGGTCTGGTGGCCGCGCGCGTCGATCAGCGGCGAGACGTACAGCCGCGCGTCGAACACGCTGCCGTTCTTGCGCTTCACGCGCACCTGGAAGCCGCCGGGCAAGGCACGGCCGTGCAGCTCCTCCTCGAGCCGCTCGTTCATGATCTCTCGGTCGGACTCGAGCCAGTAGGGGAAGGGCGGCGTCTGGCCGACCAGCTCTTCCTCGGCCCAGCCGGTCATGGCGCAGAAGGCAGCGTTGACGTAGGTGATGCGGCCCTGCAGGTCGAGCACCCGCATGCCGGTCAGCATCGAGTTCTCCATCGCGCGGCGGAAGTTGGTCTCGGCCACCAGCCGCTGCTGCGCCTGCAGCCTGCGGCGCGTGTGGCGCCAGGTGCCGATCAGCATCCAGCTGGTGAGCACGCTGAGCGCGCAGACCAGCCAGAACAGCCCGTTGCCGACCACGCCCTGCGAGGTGCGGTAGGCCTGGGCGCGCAGCACCAGCGCATTGCCCACGGGCGAGACCGGTACCTCGTATTCGTTGGTGCGCTCGCTCCAGGGCAGCAGGCGCGCGCCGGTCTCGCGCAGGTTGGCGGTGTTGCCCGCGATCACCTTGCCCTTGGCGTCGAGCAGCGACACCGCGTAGCGCGCCTGCACCTCGGAAGGCATGCCGTAGCGCAGCAGGCCATCGACCGAGAACTCGCCGAGCACCACACCCGCGAACAGGCCCTGGTCGAACAGCGGGATGTGCAGCTGCAGCATGGCGGGCGGATCGCCGCCGGCCGCGGGCTGGGAGAACACCGGCTGGCGCAGCTCGCGCGCCAGCGCGTAGTTGCTCTCGATGTCGCCAGGGCGCAGCACGTCGCCGATCAGGTGCTGCTGCGCCGGATGCACGCTGGGCGCGGCATAGCCGGCCTTGAAGCGGCGGCGGTCGTCGATCCAGGTGATGGTCTGCAGCTCGGGGAACTGGCTCACCAGCGATTCGGCGCGGCTGGTGAACTCGATCGGGTCGATCTCGCGGTTGGAGGCATCGCGCGCGATGCGCATCAACTGCTCCTGGCGCTCCAGCAACCGCAGCCGCATGCGCTGCTGGGCGTACTCGACGTCGCGGCGCACCGACTCCTGCTCGCGCTCGACCTCCTCGGTGCGCAGGTACCAGAAGGCGGTGACGATCGCCGCGAGGAACAGCAGCACGGCGGCCATCGGGGCCAGCATCGCGACGGCGTCCTGCAGCACCGGGGTCTGGCGGCGCCACCAGCGGCGCCACCACGACAGCGGCGAGGCGTTGACGGCACTGCGGGCCACGGCCAGCGGGGAGGAAAAAGGCATCGCGAGAGTTTATTAGGTGACGGAGTTTCCTAGGCGCGGGTTATCGACGGTGGCACTGATCCCGGCGCGGTCTGCGGCCGCTCCGGATTCGTGAAAATGTCACATTAAGAAATCTATACGCACTATTTGAAATCGCAGTATTTCTGTGCGACACTCCGCGCGCTCACACGCAGAGCGCCTAAATTACGCCCACAGCCCCAAAAGGAGAGACAAGCATGTCGGCAAATCCCGAGAAGCAATTCGGCCCGGCCGCGAACGACGCGGATTCCCAGGAAACGCGCGAGTGGATGGACGCCTTGTCCGCCGTGATCCAGAGCGAGGGCCCCGAGCGTGCGCACTTCCTGCTCGAGCAACTCCTCGAACATGCCCGCCAGAACACGGTCGACATGCCGTTCTCGGCCAACACGGGCTACGTCAACACCATCGAGCCGTCGCAGGAAGCCCGCAGCCCCGGCAACCTCGAGATCGAACAGCGCCTGCGTGCCTACATGCGCTGGAACGCGATGGCGATGGTGGTCAAGGCCAACCGCCACCACCCGCCCGAAGGCGGCGACCTCGGCGGCCACATCGGCTCCTTCGCTTCGCTGGCCAGCATGTTCGGCGCCGGCTTCAACCACTTCTGGCACGCCGAGAGCGAGAACCACGGCGGCGACCTGCTCTACATCCAGGGCCACGTCTCGCCCGGCATCTACGCGCGCGCCTACCTCGAAGGCCGCCTGACCGAGGAGCAGCTGCTCAACTTCCGCCAGGAAGTCGACGGCAAGGGCCTGTCGAGCTACCCGCATCCCAAGCTGATGCCCGAGTTCTGGCAGTTCCCCACGGTGTCGATGGGCCTGGGCCCGCTGATGGCGATCTACCAGGCGCGCTTCCTCAAGTACCTGCATGCCCGTGGCATCGCCAACACCGAGAACCGCAAGGTCTGGGTCTTCTGCGGCGACGGCGAGATGGACGAGGTCGAGTCGCTGGGCGCGATCGGCCTGGCGGCGCGCGAGAACCTCGACAACCTGATCTTCGTCATCAACTGCAACCTGCAGCGCCTCGACGGCCCGGTGCGCGGCAACGGCAAGATCATCCAGGAGCTCGAGGGCGAGTTCCGCGGCGCCAACTGGAACGTGGTCAAGCTGATCTGGGGCAAGGGCTGGGATGCGCTGCTCGAGAAGGACCATGACGGCGCGCTGCGCAAGATCATGATGGAGTGCAACGACGGCGACTACCAGTCGTTCAAGGCCAACGACGGTGCCTACGTGCGCAAGAACTTCTTCGGCCGCGACCCGCGCACCTTGAAGATGGTCGAGCACATGAGCGACGACGAGGTCTGGAACCTGCAGCGCGGCGGCCACGATTCGCAGAAGGTCTACGCGGCCTTCCACGCGGCCCAGAACCACCAGGGCCAGCCCACCGTGCTGCTCGTCAAGACCGTCAAGGGCTTCGGCATGGGCAAGATCGGCGAGGGCAAGAACACGGTCCACCAGACCAAGAAGCTCAACGACGACGACATCCGCGCCTTCCGCGACCGCTTCAACATCCCGATCCCCGACAGCCAGATCGCCGAGCTGCCGTTCTACAAGCCGGCCGACGACACGCCGGAAATGAAGTACCTGCACGAGCGCCGCAAGGCCCTGGGCGGCTACCTGCCGCACCGCCGCGTCAAGGCCGAGGAGAGCTTCACCGTGCCCGCGCTCGAGACCTTCAAGGCCGTGCTCGAGCCCACGGCCGAAGGCCGCGAGATCTCTACCACGCAGGCCTACGTGCGCTTTCTCACGCAGCTGCTGCGCGACCAGGCCCTGGGCCCGCGCGTGGTGCCGATCCTGGTCGACGAGGCGCGCACCTTCGGCATGGAAGGCCTGTTCCGCCAGGTCGGCATCTACAACCCGCACGGTCAGCAGTACACCCCGGTCGACAAGGACCAGGTCATGTACTACAAGGAAGACAAGGCCGGCCAGATCCTGCAAGAGGGCATCAACGAGGCCGGCGGCATGTCGAGCTGGATCGCGGCGGCCACGTCGTA